>JAEEGG010005657.1_pt1 | contig 29513 bp, 24 predicted proteins | sample 9134161 | NCBI WGS metagenome assembly JAEEGG01 (sample SAMN16246543, study PRJNA631951) | gut metagenome | biome: gut microbiome; feature: rumen; material: CR-attached | host: Bos | place: Iran: Karaj | collected 2018-10
CGGCAGCGGATCCATATAATCACGAATCTTCATGCTGATGGTTTCTGTTACTTGCTGAATATCCTCTAACCCTTTTACGTTGCCATCATTATCCACTCCAAAGAACAGTGAACCGCCCATGGTGTTTGCAAAAGCACTCACGCTCTTCAGCCAACTCTTCGGTTTCTTCTCTTCCAGAGCTTCCTTATAGTCGTATGCCGTACATTCCGCTATCAAGTCATTTATTGTCAAATCCTTCATAAACACGTCATCATTACGTTTGACGTTGCAAAAGTACAAAATTCTCAATTCTACCAAACAAAATTCTCAAAAGTTCTTTGCAAAATTCTCAAAACCCCCAAGATTTTCAATTTTTGGAGCAGTGAGCACCATCAAGCTTGCTTGTTTGGCCGAGTCGTGACAATACGACACGTGATTTTGGTTTTTTGTGGCATTTTACTTTTGCTTTTTGTGGTAATTCACTTTGGTTTTTTGCGCTACGCCCACCATTTTGGCGCAATTCCGTTCGGGAGTTTGGCCGATGTCAACACAAAAAAAAGGCCGATGCTAAGCACCAGCCCTCATCTCACTTCACATAATACCCACCTGTCTTCTTACTACCACGACGCTCTATCAATCCTCTATCCGTCAGTGTTTTTATAATTTTATTCAACGTATCACGAGGTATCAAAAGCTTATCTATGAGAACCTGAGCCTGAACACCTGGAGTGGCAGCAATAAAATCTAATACACTCTTCTGCCTCTCATTTAATGTGCCACTTAATTGACCATTTAATTGACCATTTAATTGACCATCATACTCCATCGAGTAAATAATCGTCATAAACTGACTAGGCGAAGACTTGAACACAGGCCGATGGTTGACCCGCACCCCGAAGGGCCGATGTCCTGAATTCTGCGAGTAAGCTAGAGCAATGCCAAGCTTGTTTGAGCATTGCCGAGCGTGAGCAGAATCGAGCGAAGCTCAATTTCGGATGAGGGATGAGGGACAAAAAAAGGCCGATGCCTAAGCACCAGCCTTAGATCTATCATTGTATAAAAGACTCGTCATCAAATAAACTTAACTGACTATCCTCGTTTTCCTTCCTTTGGCGCCTGCGCTTACCCTCAGGAGTCTCAATTGGGGTGTCATTCTCAAAGAAATTATAGACTTCTAACACCTCATAACCAGTAACCTTAACATCTCCCTGATTATCTATCTTTTTATTCTTTATCAATAGACACGTGATTGATGAGCCATTTTTAAAAGGGACCTGTCCTGTTAGAACCATTGTTTTGAATTCATTGGATTTCATTTTGAATTGAATCACTTCTCCTTGATAAATGCCTAACCACTGGTATTTCCCCTTTTTCAGAACAGGAGAAATAATCTCTATGATAGCATTATCATCCTGATCTGGATCAAGGTCATCCGATGTCATTACAAACAACTCAAAGTCTTTAGAGAGAACCTCTTTACATAGATACGAATCATCTTTACTAGAATCAGAAGCTGAAATAGATATTTTCTCTATTTTCTTGCACTCACTTGCAGCTTCATAGTAGTTTGAACGTTTCTTTTGTATTTTGTTCTCATCAATATTTCTGCATAATTTCTCTGTTTCAGCTTTTATCTTTGCAATGTCCAGTTTCAGTTCTTCCTTTTTCTTCTCCTCCTCCAACTTCTTTATTTCAGAATCCTCAAATACCTGTTCCAGAACTTCTTTCGTCACATATTCTAATGAGGTTTTAATTGGGATACATAACAAATCCGTTAACAGGAAAATAAGAAAAGCGACTTTCACTGCATCCTTATTATCTCTATACAACTTAAACCATGCCCTAATACCACCTTCTTCCAATGGTTCAACCTCAATGTCTATCATCACCTTTAGAGATGATGAAAGTTCTTTAACAAGACCAAGAAACTCATACTCACATTTGTTGAAAATATGAGCGTCCATTGAGTGAGTGCCATCATTTAGCCAATAATGCAGCTCAATTGTGTTTAAATCAAGGATCGTTACAGTTCTGTACATCTCAACATTTCTATTTCCGGTAAAGGGTATAACCCTTTTTCTGCTTCTCAATTACCCCAAGTTCCAAGAGTAGTTCATACATCGTTGTCACCGATTCCGAAAACTCAGCACCATTCAATTTCTTAACCTCGTGAATATCTTTTGCTCTCTCAAATGCCAATACTATACGACTTTTCTTGCTAGCGGGATCAATAGCCATCATTAGATCAAAGAAATCCTCTTCCACCTTTTTGCTGCCTGAATCATACTCAGCAATTGGAGATTCAGCTTTCTTATTATACTTCTTGATAAAGTCATTAATCTTCTTGATTTGAGCTGCTGAATGAGAATCCTTAATCATAGGAATCGCACTTCCATCATGGTTGTAGAAATGGAGCAGAAACCAATACTCAATACACATATTGGAAAATGCCACCTCAAATTTCTTGCTCCTGGCCAACTTTATTCCTTCATCAAAATCAACTCTTCCATCTGCATCGAAAACAAGCCATCTCTTATCATATTTAGCTTTCTCTTCTTTAGGTAACGACTTCCATGCCTTATCCGAGTCATTCACAAAGTCAACACACTTCGAAATACCCTGCCCTCGTTTGGTTACCGGAATCACCTTGCAGTTTGCTTTCTTCAGCAAGTCAAAGTAACTTTTCTCCGTATTCCGTCCTTCCACATAAAGGATAAACTGGCGAGGCGGTTTCACCTTGCCAGTCGCTCGTTTATAAGAGTCCTTTCTATTCTTGTGATTCATAGCCTATAATATCAAGAATATTATCCAATTCAACATACGGAACACCTGTCAATCTGCCATCCAGATACATTTTCTCCATGCTCGTTCTGATATTACGCTGAAAATGAGTTATAGGATAAATACTCGACTCCCCATAACGGTTCTTGTTTACAATATAAATCTGATCTTTACGGAACAGATACTTCTTATCCTTCTTGTTTTCCTCATATCCAATAGGATACGCCAAAAGCGACGTATTCTGGGTATTAACTATTAGTTGGGCCTTGTTATTTGTCTGATAGAAAAGCTTGATAATTGTCGAAACAATAAATGGGTGTAAGCCAGAATCAATCTCATCTATCAACAAAGTTCTCCCTTCTTTCAGCGCACGCAATATTGACCAACTCAGACGAAGTAGTCTATTGGTACCAAACGACTCGTCTACTTCCATCATGAATTGCCTTGTCCCTACTTTCTCGTACTGTTCATTATACAATCGGTGAGTTGTGCTAACGCCATCATATACAGGACCTTTTAGAGCATCTTCGCCTATAATGCTCCTCATCTTTTCCGGTATAGAATCTGGATTGATTTCATGCATAGCAAAATCCTCAATGTTGAAATCAAAAGCCCGCATAAAATCAATTATCTCCTTTTTGCTCTCTTCATTCATCAAGGCATCAACAGGAGCGACCATCTCGTTAGCAGAGATAATTTTCATTTTGCCAAACCATTGAATAATCTCTCTTGACAACGAATCATTAAACGTAGATAAGAGTGTCAGCAATGGAACCTCCGGTGAAACCATTCCGGCTCCAACAACACTGGCATATACTTTTGCATTGATGTAGGCCTTTCCAATCTTCATTTTCAGGTCACCACCTTCATCTACTTTCCTCGAAAGAATAGGAGTCTCTCTCTCATTCTTTCTGTAGAGCCACTCTTCCAGAATACCATTGGCATTGAGCTCTATTCCATAACGATATTGAATGTCATTCAAAATAAAAACGACTTCAAAGAAAGAAGGCTCTTCAGTCGATTTTGTAGAAAGACGGAATGGGTCATACTTACCTTTCCAAAAATCGAAGGAAGGTATTTTCTGGGCGTTACGAGGTGGACACACCACGCTCCTAAAAAATGCCAATGCCTCAAATAGCTTTGATTTTCCACTGGCATTTGCACCATACACAGCAGCAGTCTTAAGTACAGAGTACTCAAAAGGACTGGCTACGGAATACTCATTATTAGCATCTGTCAATTCAGCTACAAGACTGATTTTATTCTCGTCTTTAAAGCTCTTATAGTTTCCAAATGAAAAACTTACCAGCATAATTGATTATTTTTTAGACGCTGCAAAAATACACATTATTTTTCATATACAAACACCTTATTAGCGATTTTTACAAAAAAATGTATAAATAGACCTGTTAATTACCGATTTTAGCCCAAAGACTAGACAGATAAGGCAAATAGCAGACAACACAAAAAAAAGGCCGATGCTAAGCACCAGCCCCAATTTTCAATTGTCAATTTTCAATTTTCAATTTAACCACGATCACCAACACCCTAACCTCTCAACAGTAAACCGTAAACAGTAAACAACGGTAAACGGTAAACAGTAAACAGTAAACCGTAAACCGTAAACTAAACATACTGATTCACCCTTTTATACTTTTCAATCAATCCGAGAAGTTGCTGGAATGGCTCAACACGTTCAGCCTTAAGTGAACCTGCGTTCATAACCTTACGGTTAGCTTTGAGCCAGTTGAGCATATCATGCTCTTCTATACGATGCTTGCTTGGATTTCGGTGATTAGTTTCTATGAACTCCTTCACCTCATTATATCTTGTCAACCAACGAGTCTCTTGATCCATCTTACATCTTCCTTCTTACATCATCCATCTTACATCTTCCTTCTTACATCATCCATCTTCCCTCTTACATCTGACATCTTTCGCCAACAGGCAATCAAAAGTCAAAATCTTCTACTTAAATGCTTTGCATCTTTGAAAACCAAAGCAGTCATGCCTAATCCTTTTGCTGCTATCACATTCTTTTCCGAATCATCAATAAACAGGCAATCCTGGGCTTTGAGATTAAAACGTTTTAAGAACAAATTGAATATCTTTATATCTGGCTTGGGTGGACATGGTATGCCTTCCTCATCCTTCAGACCTCCAGACACCACATAATCGTCTATCAACTGAAGAATTTTAAACTTCTTTCTAGTTTCCTCAAACACATCCCTGCACCAATTCGACAAACCATAAATAGGATAACCTTTTTTCTTCATATCTTCAATTAACTCTCGCATTCCAGGTATCTCACCTGACAATGTTTCAAGCCATTGATTTTCAAAACGGTCTAAATATTCTGAATACTCAGGAAATAACTCTTTGCGTTTTGACACAACCTCATGTATAGATTCGCTGGCATCAACTTCAGAAATCCATTCCGGTGTAAACACCTTTGCTTTCATCGTTGCATACCAATCATCATTCTGATAATACTTTAAAAACAGGTTATCTATAGACCACCCTATCAATACGTTTCCAAAATCAAAAACGACAGGAGTCTTGTATATTTTCTCACGAACAGAATTAAGCAAACTGCTATAATCTGAACACTTCGGATTCTTCAACAACTGCATACGTGCATCCAGACTTGTCACACCTCTATAATTCTGAGGTAAAAGCAACTGCTCCAGTACTTTCCTAACAGAATTATAATAAGCAGAAGTCGGATGCGTCATCATAGTTTCAGACATGAATATCCCCAGATTCTTAAATACATACTCCTCTAAAGCAATCCTTTCCTCTGGTGCATCATCCTTACTCTCGTCTAAAGCGTCATAAACATAAGGCAGAAAATAATCAAGAAACTTATACTTATATAATCCTCCCGAAAAACCGACCAGATTTATCTGTCCAATTATACGCACTATGTTATACAAGCGCAATCTTGAAAATGAATCAGAATAAGATCTATTATACAGGTTCAGCACCTCCAAAATCCACCGTTCTTGGATTTCAGAATAACGAATCATCTGAAAGAACTCCCATGATATATGCTTTAACCCGACATCTTTTCCATTATGATAAACAGAATAATCATATGATTCACCTTCAGGAACTCTATACTTCTGATAAATTACCGACTCAGGACCAAACATCTCCTTAAAAGCCTCTATAGTCTCTTCTGTATAATTATCAAAGTAATGCAATAGATTCGATGACAACTTCTTCGGTGTTCGGTCTCCCGTTTTCATATTCACCAACCTGTCTCCATCAAAATTACATTCCTTGTTTGACTTGATATACAATCCCTGTAATTCATCCTTATATATTTGGTTCTTCACTTCTTTATGAACCCTCAATACATACCAGAACAGAAAATAAATAACTATACAGGTGCTAAAACTCAACAAGCCAAAGACAACGTACGATACCAATGGCATCTGAGGAATCCACATAGCAATAAATGCAAGGACATCCACCACAGCAACAACTAATAGAAGGTAATACATCCGGATTACACCAAACAACTTATATTTGTCCAGCATATACCTCATGTACTCCACACCGGCAACACTCCGTTTCTCCGCCATGGATGACAGCCCCAATACCGTCATATTCAGAGCAATTAATGCAATCCAAGTATTTATATCACAAAACGTTTCCATTCCTGTTTTTTATGGTTATTGTCTAAAAATTTTCGTGTATTCCGTGTTTTTCGGATGTTTTCGGAATTAAAACATTCCTATATTCCTAAATTCCCTAGAAAAAAAGTTCTCGTTTTGGCTCCGCCGAGCCGTTTGCACACTCCTTGCAGATTGCGGTTGGCTCCGCCGAGCCTCTTGTATTCTCCTTATAACTTGCAGTTGGCTCCGCCGAGCCAGTTGCTTATTCGTTATATATTGAGCCTCCCCGCAGGGGCTACCTCAGCTCATATAAAATCTCATCGCTGCGTGGGTTCCCGCAGGGGCTACTTCGATGCAGTTATAATGTCGCCAACTGCGCGGGTTCCCGCTGGGGCAACTTCGGCTCATCTTCAATGTCGCCAACTGCGCGGGTTCGTTTTCGTTAAGGTTAAGGTTGTGAAACTTTTATCCTTTATTCATTTTTACTGGCAATATTCTATCAACCACCACATAATCTTCACGCACCTGACTAATCAACTCATCAAAATATTCATCGACAGATACAGTAGTATCCATAACACGCTTATGTACAGAATCATGAACTGAAGAAAGCGGACGTTCCTTTCTTGTACTATAAGCTACTACTGGTTCCGAAACATTGATTATTTCATCTTCATTATGCTGATAGGACTTGCTCATATTATATAATGTTTTGCATACTACTTGATCTCTGCAAAAGTACAAAGTTTACTTCATTCAACCAAGAAAATATAGGTAAATAACGCTATAATTAAAAAATATAGGTTTAAAATACTATAGCCCCAAAACCTCTCACCTTTTCCTTCTTCCCAACCATGAACAATTAACCATTAACCGTGAACCATTAACCAGAATTAACCCTTCACCATGAACACTTAACCTTGAACCATTAACCAAAATTTTTCCTGTCCCCCTGATTCTTATGGTTAGCATAAAATCCATAATCACCCCTTTCTATTTTTAATTATTTCGATGATTGATCGAAAATGCGAAGCGCTCAACGATTCAAGATTTTCCGCATTGGTCCAGTCTATGTATTTCTTTATTTCACTCAATTTACTGTAGACGGCTTCTATCTCTCTCAATTTCTCCGCCTCTGGCTCCGCCATCGCAGGGTCTATGGCATTCAGTTGGTTCACAACCTCCCCTTGCTCTTCCTTTTTTCCTTTCCAGTACTTCACCAAATCTACATAGAACAAGGATTCACGTATTGTATCATCCATCACCACAGGCAGTATCCTGTTCTTGTACTCCCCTGCCTCAATGATGCCCGTAAGCTCATACATACAGTTCGTCGAGAACAGATATGTTCTGCTCAACACTACTACAATCATTTTTCCTGCCCTGATGGCATTCATAAACTCCTTGATGTTTGCGGTATAGGTACAATCCTTCTGATCTCGTTTGAAGCGTATATGATTCGTATCAAGGACAAAGCACAGATAATCCACAGTATATTTGGACGCATCTTTCCAACTATATGATATATAGACCACATCCTCTGCCTCCGCTGTATCATCCGGCTGGTTCTCTCTTTCTTCCTTGGCAGCAAGCGCCTTCACGTCCTCTTTTACCAGGGACATCACTGCGTTTATATCACAAATACCAGGATTTGAAGAGTAGTATTTATCCTCAAAGGCAATAACATAGCGGTTCAGATACTTATAGGGTTCACCTTTCTTGGTCAGTTCCTTCAAATACTGTTTCACTTCCGCCAGTGCTTCGACATTACGCAAGGCTATTTTTTCAAGCGAATTAAGAATAGTGTTCAACGTCTGGAAACCTTCCAGTTTCTGTTCCTGTACGTATTTGATGAAATAGCACAAAGAGGGTATCGCATTAATCTGGTCATAGTTGAAGTAGAAATCTTCCCCGTCTCTCATCAAATCAGGCTGTTTTACCAGATAATCCAAGGCATCAAGACTCCCGTTACCAACAAGCAGCCTGACAGCCCTACGCAAATCATAACCGCTAAAATTCTTATACACGGGCTCTAATTCCTGCTTCACCCATTCGATTTCTCCAACATTCCTCATGAGTGAAGAATAGACATACAAACGGTCAGAAACAACCATGTTCCGCGTGGCGGCCTTTATCTCTTCAACAAGAATCCTATTCTTAATCAGGTCTTCAAGGATATTGAAGGAGAGCGAATTCTTGGATAGGGCGAACTTCAAGGCATAAACATAGCCATCTTCTACATGCTTCTCAACGATGTAGTTAGCAAAAAGATAAGGCGTTTTCTTCTCTTTCCCTATATTCTCTTTCAGTTTTCTGACAACTACAGGTGCCAACGGATTCACATCAACGAGCTCCGACACATAGTCAAATACGGAATACTCTCTGCTGTAGAAACCATCGGGGTCTTGTTTGGAAATACTAAACTCTGCATAGTCCAACAGGCCAATCAAAAGATCTGGTGTTACGTCAAACTCACCCTTCAGCAATAACTCAAGTGCCTCTTTTCCCCAAAAAACATCTTTTTCCCCATTGGCTAACTTGTAAACTGCCTCTTTAGCCGTTTCTATACACCTTTTCCAATGCTCTTCAGTTATGGTGAGGTCATCATTTGGCCTGCTCCTCAACTCAGAAATCTCCTTCATAAAAAAGCCGTCATATACCTCCTTGTTCTTTATTCCCTTGATAATTCCGTCCACTGAGTACTTTCCGTTATTGTCGGTGTAATACATCATGAACCTGTACGCATATTGGTTATATCCGTCTTCTATCTGCCTCAGATAGTTCCAGTGTTCTCTCCGTGTCTCAAATTTCACCACTTCACCAGCCATTTCCAGGACGATCTCTCGGAAAGTTCCATAATCTGCAAAGTCACTGAAACTGGCACGCTGTCTTTCCCTACGTTTTCCTACTACTGACAATTCTGGGAACATATCTCTATAAAGGTCGTCAGCAAAGTCCGCAACCTCCTTATATGGTATCTCGTCAAACCAAGATGCCTTAGCTCGGTCATTGGGATTATTCACGTCAAAGTGAAAGTAATATTCTTTTACGTCATCTGTCGTAATCCACAATGCCGCCCTTCTGAACGTCTGTTCTACATCCCCATGTGTATGTTCAACATGCTTCTCAAAAATACTGTGGACTTGCGCTTCGAATTCTCTTTTACCCTTATCACGCAGGCCGGCCTCGAAATAGCAATCTCTAAGCTCCTTTATAATTTCCTGGGCATGTTTGTCATGGTCAAAATGATAATGATAGTCCTTGAACGTCCTGTCATAGTAGTTCTCAATCTCGCCTACGAACTCCTTCTGACCTTTTTTTACATAGCCAGAAAGTAACTTCAGGCAATTTTTCATCATGAGGCCATACTCTTCCCATTCGTCACGATAGCAGGTGTGAAGATTAATGAATGAATGATTCAAGATCTTCTTCACGCTTTCAGCTTTTCTCACCTTGCTCAGCGCCTCATAAATGGCTGTTCTGGACACAATGTGGGTTGTGCTGCCCTCTTGCTGATTGTGAACGTGCTTTTCCTTATCCAGAATATAATCCACGTAATCATCCACCAAATCTGCCTCAGAAATAAGACGAGCCATCGCCTTGATGGCTTCATAGTAGTTGGAATCCTTTACTATGGCATAGAACCTTTCGAGATACTCCTGCTGTGTAAAGAAAGAGTTATCCATAAACAGGAACGACAAGTCATGTTTTGGTTCCTGTGCCAAGACTTCAATGGTCTTTTTCTCCAACGTTTGAACCAGCTCTTCCGTCAGTTCTTTGCTTTCATAACTCAGCTTATTCCAATTTAGGAAATAGCACAAACACATCAAATCAGCATAATAGGCTGTTCCTATTGCTGAGCCCTGTAGCTCGTCCATGATAAACCTGACCGTATCGACAGACTGACCGAAGCGGAGTAAATCTTTATAATCCTGCGACAAGATATTAGCCATGCGGATTCCCAGCGACTTGTATTCAAGCAGCAAACCCTTGAAAACATCGTCGCGGGTTTCCTTCGTCAGCATCTTTTTGTCTATATAGACTATCAAATCAAGGCACGCTCCTCTTAACCATCCTAATATGGCAGGTACTTCTTCCTTCTCCGCATCACCATACATCGACAACCAGAGCATAATGATATTATACCACTCCGGCTTGATTCTGCCGCTCTTTTGAGTCGCCAGATACTTTGCCCGCTCGATTCCTTCCCTTTTCAGATAATTGGCAACAAGCCATTCACGGAATGCATTGTGTTGGAACGAATAGCGGCCCTCCTCACAGCGGATAAGGTCATACCTGAGACATTCTTCTTTATTCTCTATACTGTTATCAAGGCATATCAGTAATTCCTCCTCACTGAGCGTCTGCACATTCATCAATGACAGACCTAATGCTGCCCTTTCCAAAAGTACAACGGCCTCATCAAAGGTGTGCCGCTTTGCCACAGGAACATTCTTCTCATCCTTTTCCTCGTGGTAACTCTTCTCTATGAAAAGACGGTATATATCTGCTTTAGTCTTGGGCAGTGGTGTCTTATCAATATCTCTATACGCATCTATCAGCACATTAAGGAAAAACGGATTCTTTGCAAAATCTCCCAACTGGCTTTCATTGATATAGCTAATCAGTCTACTTCCCTGCCCAAGTTCATTCTCAATATGTGCAGTGGCATCGCCATAGCTCAGTTCCTCCAAGAACAGGTCACAGAACTGTTCCAGTTGCTTCTCCCGCCTATAGTTACTACGGCATGAGAGTACAACCTTCATCTCTGGATGGTCGTAGGCATATCCGCTGATTTCCTCTATCAGGTCATCATACTTCTGCCCGTTCACTTCATCCAGCGCATCAATAACCACGACGACTTCTTTACCATCGCTGAAGCGGAAATCTGGCAAATCCCCCCTTTTCAGTTGGGTATTATTACGCACTTCAAAACTTACTGGTAGATAGAGTCCTGTCTCTTGCAGCTCCCAACAGAGTTGTTTAAGTTCCGTGGTCTTTCCAGTCTGTGCGCTACTATAAAGGATAAATTTATTCCGATCATTCTCTACAATGCCCGTAATATAGTCAGCCAAGCAATGGCGCTGACGCATATCCAATGCATAATACACAAAGTTATCAGCAGAATCCTCTGTAGCACAGTATCTGCGGATATAGTTTTTCACGGATTTGTGTTGAGTCAGTCCTCTTCGTATCTGGCGGTGTTCACCATCATCTTTCTTTGCCTTGACAAGTTCTGTCAGGTTATCAATCTTGACGCTTACCGCGTTTATCGCCTGCTCATGAATGAAATGTGCACATTCCTCATTTTTGCGTAGTTCCTCTGCCCAAAGACTCGCCAAACTCTTGATGGCAGCGGCATCTTCCTCGTTGTCTTTTGCCGCAGTCTCTACCAGTTTTTCTGGGGTGGCATATCTCTGCTGCGCCATCCGCTGTTTTAGAGGATCGTTGGCACACCACTTTTCCAATGCTTTTTGATAGCATTGGTTTATCTTTTCCTGTAATGACAGATTATCCCCTCCCGAAAGAAGTTGCTTTAAGGATGGTAAATTACCTGCAATATAGGAAATTACAAAACCTATAAATATTTCTGTTCCTAACATTTTTTCAACTACAACTCTGCGGGCAAGTAGAACTGTCCACATGCTTTAATCGGTTCTACGGCAATCTTTCTATCACTTGGCAGGACGGCATGTATGGCCTGTATCACGGCATCTGGGTTGATGTCTTGCACATACACCTTCTTCAACTTGGGCATCTTCGAAAAGATATATCTGTCCGTTACCCGGTTAAAGAAAGGGAAAGAATACCCAATCACTACAACCACCTCCGTATCTTCAGTAGTATTGGTCAGTGTTTCTTTAATCTTCTCATCATTGACAGAGTTCTCCCACGCGAACGACAAGTGTGTATTAAAATCAAGACCTATTCCAGACGTATCTATTTGCGAATCATGGTAGAATTCTATCATCTGCAATGCCGCAGGCATATTCTCCGCATCTGCCTCTATATATCGCAACGTGGATTTATCCTCAAAAGTGGCAGAACCGTTTATCTTGATAATCCTTCCTTTATTGGTAATCAGAGGCCATTCTCCTTGGATATTCTTTTCAAATAGTGGTAGCTTTTTGTTTGGATTATATGCCTTGTACGCAGTCTCTATCTGAGAATCATAGTTCCAAGAGATGATGCTGATTTCATTGGGCAGTTCTAGGCTACCCTCTTCCAACACATTGGCAAGGAATGTATCATACCTGCCATCTGGTTTGTATTGCAACTGCGTCCACACAAAGAAAGCACATAACACCGATTTCAGTTTCTGAAACTCTCTTTTCTTTCCTGTCAAATATAGTTTACGTGCGTATGTGTCAATGGTCGCATGTTCCTGTATGCCTGTAATAAGTTGATCTATGTCATACAACATACCCCTTCTGTCAGAGTCAATGTTAGAAGCAGATGTCCTATATGTATTCTGAAAAATCAGTTCGCCGTCCTTAGGGATTACCGCCGTGGCAATAAAATTCCTGAACAGGTCAAACTGCTCTGGTATTTCTGCCACCACGGGTATGCCCTCTATGATTTTCTTATCCTCATCACGCATACCATAGCTTGCGCCAGCGCCAATATAGTATATTGTTTTGCTCATATTGTTTCTAATTCATCTATTAAAGCGTTCTTCCGCAAAGTTATATCTATTCTATTCCCGTCCAATACCTGTTGAAGACTTTCCCGTTAAAACCACAAAACCTCCCAACATCCCTTAGATGCCGAAAGGCGTTGTGTCACTTATATCATAGATCAGCACTTCTGATTATCATGATTCTTGAGCCATAATTGATTTATCTTTCTTGTATCGAACCTCTTCTATCACCTCATACTTCTTTCTTTAGACCTCGTATTAGCCATCAGACTTCATCCTTCAGCCCTTTACTTCTGAGTTCTTACTTCTTACTTCTGAGTTCTTACTTCTGAGTTCTGAGTTCTTACATCTGACATCTGACATCTGACATCTGACATCTTTCGCCACCTTTCTTCTTGCGTCATAACTGAAGAGTGTTAACTGTTAACTGTTACCTGTTAACTATAAGATTTTCATCTTTATCTTGAGACATAACTCACAGTTTTCATTCCTCTTGTTTCTCCTCTGGGATGAGTTTCGTAACCTTGTCCAGCTCATATTTATTGCCACTGTGATCGACAATAGTATTCAGTAAGCAGGAATAATACGGAGTCTTCGGCGCATAAATTTTAATTGACTGAACAAGCTGGACGTCATAAGGTTTTTGAATATTATCAATATTACTATAAAGATGGTTGCTCATATCGATTTCAGCATAACCACCTCCAGTTGATGCAGTCTCTATTATCTCCACAAAAGGAATATCCTCCTTTCTTAATGCCCAAACACAAGGAGAATAAGCAGTCATTCCCAAACTTAATATCTCATAGCATTTATACTTTCGCTTATCACCGTCTATTGTTATCTTATCGCGAAACTCGTACAATTCCATTGAATTGCCTACATCTACAATTATATAATCTTCAGGTAAACTTAATCTATCAATTGCCTCCAATAAGTCTTTCTGGTTTATTTTATAACTGAAAGTACTTGGAAACATAGAAAAAGCACTCCTAAGATATTCATTAAGCATTGTAAAATTCAGCTCATAAACAAGACAACGACCGAAATTACCCAACTCCTTTTTGGATCCTTTAGTGATAAAAGGTTTCTCTATTCTGTTTGTAACGATAATGGGTTTAGACTGAGTATTATACCTTTTCTCATCCACTTCAACCTCTTCTTCTTTCATCGGAATAAGGCAATAGGAATTCGCATTACTAACAATCATTTCATCCCTTATAACATTTGCCTTGCTTTTATCCACCTCATCACGTGCCTCGATCTCACTTATCTTTTGCTTTAGAGCATCAATGTACTCATCTAACTTTTTCTTCACATCTCTAACATCAGGAACATTCCAGAGCCTAAATTCTGATACTAAGCCATTATTATACCACCGCTCAACTTGCTTTTTCATCCACTCCACCCTATTGATCATTCTTTCGTTATTCTCAATAAACTCTTCATCCACAGCTGGCAGAATAAAGGGGTCGGAATAATTGAAATTATAGTCGCTATACGTCCATAGTCTGATTATCAGAAGTGCCAGATACTGATAGATGTAACCTGCGATAGAATCATCTATCTTAGCTCCTTCTTCTAGCCCCAAGAACTGGTATTTCTGATATAGGCCAAATGGTTTTTCATTCAGTACAGATACCAGCCATACCATCTCAAATATTCTTCCTAAAGTTCCTGGAATTAGTTCGAATTTCTCTGGCTGCGATTGGCTGAATCGCATAATATGACTTAGCCAATCATATCGTTTAAAATAAACAAGCAGCCCACCCATCATAACATGGTAATGATAAAACTCTTTTAGATTTTTATCACCTAATGGATTCCTTCCGTTTAACTTATAGAATCGATAATACTGATCAGCATAGGTCCAATAATCTTTAAACCAACCGTCATTTCCCACCTTAGCTGCTCTGTTTACCATCTCCCATGTTTTTTGAAGAGTATTTGGAGACAGCCCACCTTCTGAGGTATGATTGTAGATTACTCTTACAAATCCAATATAGTTATATCTGTCATCAGTTAATGTCGGATCTCCTACCCTCTTAGCGACTTTAGATAGAATGTCATACAATTCTGAAGAATACTCAACAGGTTTATCTTTAGGGGCTTTTTGTTGCTCTTCATAAAATAAAACATATATCTCTGATAGGCTGTTCACATGCAACATGAAGTCATCTGTTTTTGCCGCAAATTTCGCTAAATCAAGCAAGGCGTCTGCATCTTTCTTTTTCGACTTTTCCTTTAGTAATTTAAGCAAATCCTCTGGTGAGTAATAGTTAATAATTTGATGCACAAGAAGCACCACATCAACCATCAATAACAGAATTAAGAAAACAGCCGCAGATACCACCCAATACTTCAATTGAATATCTTCAACACACTCAAGGACATATGCTAATACGCCAACACAGGCTATACATATAACAATCAAGACATTAAAAGCCTTGAACTGCCATCTCTTGCGCAAATCAGTAGAAAGTACAGACGATGTGTATTTTTGGTCTATCCGCTCAATTGCCTGAAGAATGAGAGGATAAGCCATACCAAACACTGCGGCAAATACTGTGATTGTTAGTGTGTATGTATGATAAAGGAAATCAAATTTCATTTAATAGTATCTTTTGGGCAGTGAGAACAACAAGAATCTTTTGGTATTGTTTTCAAATGATCCTCGGTCTTAATCTCTTTATCTATACCGCTTTTATTCTTTGTAACGTTATTACTTGTTTTCTGGCTTGTTCTCCGATTATCACTGTTGATAGAAATATTCGGAATAATCTTCATCTCAAGTTTATTGTCAATGTTTTCCAATTCTACTCCAAGTTTTTCAATCTTGCCAATTAACTCATTATTGATAATAACAAGCGAATCCATCTTAAACTCAGTAGAATTACGATTCTCATTTACTTCAGATTCTACGACTTTTCTATCATACTTAACAAACACTGTGAGACAAATTAGCAAGAGAAGACATCCGACCAGCAACCAACCTTTAGTTTTTATTTTTTTATATACTATATCCCCCGTTGCTTTAACCTTGGTGAGAAGATTTGTCTTAACTTCTGGTTTCTCGACATAACTTATAAAGAAATCATCCAATCTCCCCTTATTGATCCAGTCTTGCAATAATGCACATGGCATTCCATACTTTTCAGCCACATTTTGAAGAGAATGATTGCCTTTTTTATATTCTTCGACAACCTTTTTCTTGAATTCCTCTGTATACCTGGTTTTTATCGCCATTCCAAATGATAATTCGTTTCGTCTATCCCTGATAAACAGCTACTCCCTCGGTTTCCTTTGAGGTACAAACACATAAGAGCAGAACTGCCATATCGCGCTTAAGACCTTAACCATGACGCTAACCTTAACTTTTACGGATGGTATTTATAAGACCATTCAACTGACGTTCGATACTATGAACCCTATCCATTAACTCCTGAAAGTTAATATCAAGGTTATCGTCAAGGTTATCAAAGTAACCCACATTCTTTGCTATCATCAACTGTGTCTCAACCTCAAACGCTGAGCCTAAAAGCAACATCCAGGAAATGAGCAAAGTCTGCATCGGATGAACGTGCTGCACCCTCAGCTATGTTAGAACTGATAGAGACAGCAGCCCTTTGTAGTTGGTCACACAGCCCCTTCTTCTCAAACCACGGCATCTTACCAGTCACCTCATAAACGAAGGTCGCAAAGTCTACCGCCTCATTCCATACTGAGTACTCCCTAAAGTTCCTTGGTCCCATTAGTTAAAGTTAAGGTTAAAGTCAACGTTTATATCCCCTTGCGCCAGCCATAGTTAAGGTTAACGTTAATGTTAAGGTAAAAGTTTATATTCCCTCATACCTCTTCTCTATCACCTTCCAGTCCACAATCTGCCAAAGTGCTGCAAGATGAGCAGCACGGCGGTTCTGGTAATCCAGATAGTACGCATGCTCCCAGACATCAAAGGTCAACAGCGGCTTTAAGCCCTTCTGAACAGGATTAGAAGCCCCTTGCTCTTGCGTGATAACCAAGGAGCCATCAGCATCTGACGACAACCAAACCCAGCCAGAGCCAAAAAGACCGACACCTTTAGCCTCGAACTCAGCCTTGAAAGCCTCGAAATTTCCCCACTGCTTCTCGATTTGTGCAGCAAGCGCCCCCTCAGGCTCATGCACAGTCTCATTGGACGGTTTAAACTGCGTGAAATACAGATTATGATTCAATATCTGTCCCGCATTGTTGAATACCGGGCCGACAGACACCTTTCCTACAATATTTTCCAGTGTCATACCCTCATATTCACTGCCCGGAAGCAGATTATTGAGATTGTCAACATACGCCTGCAGATGCTTTCCATGATGGAACGACAACGTCTGTGCACTGATCACAGGTACTAGCGCCTCCATCGCATAAGGTAGTTCAATTAGTGTAAACATAATATTTTGATTGGTTTAATTCTATTAAGCAGATTTTCGCCTATGATTTTCATCTGTCAACGTCAAGGTTAACGTTAAGGTTGTTCTTATCGTGAACCATCAGTTGCTATGAACCGATAATTGCCCTTAGCCATCATTTCTCTGAAGTGAACCCATGTTTCTTTATGGTAGTTAGCTAGCCAACGTTCGTCCTGGGTCATATACAAGATTAATTTATTCTATAATTCCGCGCAAATAACTTTCGTCAACCTTTTCTCACCTCCATCTGAGTTAATAGATCTCTAGTGAACTTCGACAGAGGCTTGTCCTCCAGTTCAGCCAGTTCCAGATGCCTGCCCCAAACAAATTCAAATATCTCGCCACGGTTTTGATACACTCCCTGAAACGAATCAACCAAGCCTTGGGCAACAGCACTATTATATGCGTTCACTTTGTCAACAATTTCTGTTACATAGTCCTGATGCATTCCGTAGAGTTTATCCAAACCTAACCTTTCCACATCCTCTATCTCTTCACGTCTTCCACCGTATGCTATGTGGACATCCTGTTCCGTCTTAATGTCCTTTGCCTCTTTCTGGTTCAGTGGTGTAAAGTCATCTGCCGCCTTACAGAGATAGAACACCCCTTTGAACTCATCAAAATATGGATTGATATTCAACTGGCTCGTACTCTTCCCATGATTACAACAATGACACGACGGTACCAGATTATAGAAACAAATGGCCAATGTCGGATATTCACTCTTGGGGTAGAAATGATCAAATTCAGGACTCGTATTGGGGTCGCCTTTATGTACTGGTTTTAGAGTAAAAGTGTAATGACGGTTACAATACGGACAAGTTCTGATATTCAGTTTCTTAAACACATCATCTTGCTTCAAGTCACGCATCACGTCATACAACTCCTCCATAGGCACTTTCAGCGCTTTATAAACAGATTCATATAGTGAATCTCTTCGTATGTTGTTATTGCACACATCAAATTTTATCCGTAACCCGCCTCCATCAGCAGACAGATGTGCTCGCAAATCACCAAATATGTCTTTGATAACTGTCAGCAGAAATTTCCGTGTCCTTCTTTTTTCACATTTTCTCAAAGCCTTGGTCTCTTCCTGCAAATACAACAAGCTCACTCGCTTCACCTTTTGGTATAGGGTCCTGTATTGATAAGTCTTTTTATACAAGGAGCCTCCTCCTATTTCACGTTTCAGCGTATATTTATATCTGTTTCTCCCTCTCTTTCCTTCATATAGCACACGTACCGTAGCCTCACACCAATCGGTGCAGGCTTCCGTCATCGCTTGAGCATGTTTTTGAAAGATACCTATCATTGTTTTTTCTTTCCTCTCAATGGACTATATCCACAAAGTAAACTCAGAAGTTCACTTCGAAGAACAGGCTCGCCTATCTGCATGATGTCAGCTAGTATCTGGTCATATTTCTCAACTACCGACATCCCACCAGAATTTACTTCTGCAAAAAGGCTGTCAATCTTCTTGTGTGCAAACTCTCCCATTGGTAGCCCTGGCAGGAAGAATCCATTCTTCAGCAGGCTATGTATATTCGCACCAAAAGTGTTCATCTGCATCTCGTAATTGGGCAATCCTTCCTTCAAGAACAAGACGTTAGTCTTTGGAATGTCAGATAGTACAAACGGGGAATGGGTCACTAATATCACGTTGATGTTCTCAATATATTTGTATTTTATGCCCCTCAGCATATTTATCAGATTCCATACCCATTGCCGCTGCCACTCTGGATGGAAATAGAGTTCTATCTCCTCCAATATCAAATTGATGTTCCTATATCTTGTTTCCGTACTGGCTATGCTGTCTATGTTATTCAGGTGATACATCACAGCTCCCACCACCTGTAGGAACTGTTTCTCGCCAGAACTGAATAGCCTATAGGGGATTTCCAGTTTATATGCACTGTTCTTCAGTCTATACACGATGTCCCATGTGAAAATCCTTGGTGGCATCATCTCTTGGTCTTCAAACGTATTCTTGTCGTAAGTGGCTTGCAATTTGTCAATATAAACCTTCCAGACCAAAGCCTCCAAACCCTCATCCAGTTTCCTTTCCATCACCTTATTATCAGCCCAGATAGCCTTCTGTTCGCACAAATCCACAAAGAATCTCAACGTTTGTCTTAGTTTTAGGGTTATATGCGATTTCTCGTCACAGTCTTTCTGTAAAATCTCGAAGCCTTTCTTGACATCACTCGAAATAGTCTCTTCGTTTGTAATTCTTTGGAAGGAAGGGGCATCCCTGACAAATGTCATTGTCTGCCTGTATTCCGGATAGGTATCAAATATCGATATAGTCTTGTATATGATATAGTGAAGACTCTTTGTCCTGGTCGTCAAATTCTCTTCCTTGCACGTAAAAGACTCTGGTGCCACGTTAAAATTAACTTTCTTCCCATGAAACAGAATACCCTCCTGCCAGAGTTCCATCACTTGTACAATAAGTAAAGCCCATTGTAGCTGAGCAAGGGTCATCTCAGAAAATTCTTCAAGCGTCGAAATGATTTCATCTACACGACTATCATATTTACTAACTCTTGTCAAGGCTGTCAAGAATTTCCCCAAATCACTTTCTACAGGCAGGTATCGTTGCTTGTCCTCGGAAACCAAGTCAAGTATTCCACGCAAACACTCCCGTCTATACTTATTCTCACCGTCATCCTGCTTAATGGTTTCTATATATAAGAGAAACTGGTTGATGATTTCAAGTTGAAGCATCCCGAAGATTTCTCTTCCATCTTTAATGATTCTATCAATCTCGTTTGCGGTATCACCAAGCCAGTTCGTATTCTTATACCATTCAAATCTTTCCTTGACGGTTTTCTCCCGTAGTTTGGTACTTTCCAATAGGGTCAACTCTATCAGATATGGTTCCTTGCCATTAATATCCATCCGCGGCCCGTCTTCCGCTGCTGTCGCAGACATAATCAATGAAAGTAACCGCTGGTCAGACAATTCCTTTTCCCTGTTGATGTCTATATTTCCCCAGTTCCTATATGGATGTAGGCTTATAGGTGTCTGATAACCATCGTTCTTATGGAACACCCTATACAGCCAATACTTCTCTTCTACACTATTCCCTCCTGCCCCATAGTTTATCTCATCACTGTAGTCATTCAGGTTATATGCATAGTGCGAGTAGTTATTCACCAACGTATAAAAGAAATCTTCTTCTACTTCTTCTTTTTCTAAAGTCTTGACTTTGTTGTTCAGCTTACCAGTATTACCGATGACTGCCACCTCTTGTAAATCAGGCTCATTCATCTGTTTGGTTTCTATCATTCGCAGAATCCTGTTTCCTGACTGGATGTACATTTCTGCCTTAACGCCCTCTATACGAACAAGATTCTCATGAGGGTCCATACCATACCTTAAAGCGCAGTTGTTGATGAGTCTAATCATCAACTCTACAAGCGTACTTTTCCCCTCTCCGTTTTTGCCAACAATTGCAGATACTCTGATATTCGGTTTCTTATTGGCACGTCCGTCATCATCTACACAGAAGAAATCCTTAGAAAGCACTGTGCCATCTTTCTCCCGGGATGTAACATTTCCTTGATTACCTATGCAAAAATCATTACACAAGTAGTATATCTGATTTATTCTCAGACATTTCAGGATGTGCTTAACACATCCATCCAAAGGTCTTAAGGCTATTATTCTGAACATTCTGCTTTATTTTACTTCACCTTCTCTATTCCTCTTCTCTAAAATAAAGCTTATAGTACTTCATACCCCGCTCCTCATCATATTCTTGTTCTATCAGTTGTTCGCCGCCATGAACGTAAATATGAAAGTTCTTATCAAGCTTTATCACGCTTTTCATCCTGCGTTCTTGCTTTTTTACAGCACTTCCAGATATGGCAAAGTTTTCTTCCAGTCCTATTTCCTTTTCTTGCGCATAAGCCTCCTTATGCCTATTAAAGCTTTCAATGATTCTCTCATCACCAAACACATTTTCTTCATAACCCTTCATTGAGAATTCCTCATTCTCCTTAAAGTAATTCACCGATTTATTAAGTATCTCCACCTGCTCTGCTTTGGTAACTTCATATTCCTCCGGCAAGACCTTAGCCACAAAAATCTTCGTTAGAGCAAGAACATCCTTTGTATAGGTGTATTCATTTTGCCGGGGCGCGATACCCAGGAAATCATCCGTCCAGTACTTGGCATCAGTGCGGTTTGAGCTATCCAATGTAAAGACAAAATAGCCCTTGTCATCTGAATAGTCAAGGATTATACAGCCCTTGTCCAACTTGTTAACGTTGGCACCTAAATCGTTTTCTACCTCCAATGTATTATTCAGAGACACAAATCTCAAAAAGGTGTCTTTGGTCTCTGACTTGAACAGTCCTATAGCTGATACATTTTTCCCTTCATATTTAACATTTGAAAGTTGCACCACAAACAACTCTCCGCCTTTTATATTAGGGTGCGAACTACAATCATACAATAGTCTCGCTATTCGCTTTGACATATTAATGAAGTCCGCTCTGTTAAATACTTCAGAAACGTAAGAGGAAACCTCATTATACTTCACATCATCAACATGAGTGAAGTGCCACGCTTCCTCCTTTCCTTCAAAACTCTGTAAAAAATACTTGATTAGCGTCACCTTCAGCTCAGGTGACAGTGTAGTTGCATTGTCAGACAAGACAACACCCTCATCGTTATTTTTGTTTCCCACCCGGTGTATTACACACTGCTGTATCACCGTTTCTGGAAAGAGTATCTGTCCCATTTTGAATATTTTCAAATTTTAAAGTATTCACACTGTCTGTCACCGTTTTGTTACTTTCATTCGAGTTTACCGTTGTCTCTTTTTCCTTGGATAGCTTACCCCAAAGTTTAGGTACATTGAAGCAGAAAACTGCAAACGTGATATAAAGAAGCCCCACATATAAGTATTGACGGATAGCCCAATTTCTTCTTATATTCACAGTTCCTTTCTTATGGGCTTCAAAATCCTGATCGCGCATATATTCCCGAGAGACTGACTTCCAGTAGTCTATTTCTTTTTCTGAGAGATACAAATCACGCCAATCAACTATAGCCTGAAATAAGCAGGATACCAAGAGATAAACTCCGTATGCGCAAAAAACATAACGCAGGACATTTTCTATGTCTAACTTTTCAAGGTCTCTGACTCTCGCAAAAATAGAGATGGCCACCGTCAGGAATCCAGCAAGTGCATCCCGCAGGAAACTGCTTAGAAGTGAACGTACTTTTGTAGAATATGAGTCACACAGTCCATGCAGTTCCTTCAGGAATTGCTGCAATTCCTTCTGATATTCATTACTGCGTTCAAAGAAAGCATAGTTGTAACGCTCTTTTGCCTGTTGCAATGCATTGCCTATCAGTGAGATTACGCCATTGTAATACGACTGGTCTAGCGGAATGTCCAACGTCAGTCGGTCCATTAGCAACTTGTGCCGCAGTTCATATCTGGAGTCATCGCAATATATCCAACAAAAAGTCTTGCATAGTGATTCCTGGGCCTGTGCCATCTGTCCTACTTCATAGTCAGGTGCTTGCAGCCCAAATTCAAGCCTTCTGATTCCCCTCAACACAACCTTGTCCTCATATAGTTCATCACATAGCGCAATGGAAAGGCACATCAGCGAATTTCTAAAGAAAGGTTTTGAATTTTCGTTCACCTCACCAAACGAGACATAATGCCGCTCAGGATAAACCACCCTCTTCGTCTCTGTAAACTGCCTTAACATGGACTTCAATCGGTCATGCTCGTATGCCAGTATCGCGTTATTAGGAAGGTCGCCAATATTGTCAGACACCAAGAAGTTCTGACCGCCAAAAGATGCTTGAAGCCCCTTGACCTCTATTTTGCATCGATGACTGTTGAGTGGATTGTTAATCGAAAATGGATCTGCATTATCCGCCCATGTCCTGAATGCAGCCAAGTCATAGAAAAAGTTACAAATCACCTCTCCATTACCCATAAACGACTGCTTGTTGATGTTTACGTTCCATTGCACACCATCAACAAGAGATTCCTGGAACTCTTCTAACGTATGAACTGCATTCCCTATTTTGTAGGTTATACATCCAACCTTCCCCATTTCTTCCAGAACCTCGTTCAGTTCATAAAAGATAGTTTTGCTATATTGTTGCTTGTATTGCCCGCTTAGCGATAGAGAAACCCACGTCTCTTCTTTTCCTGCGGCAATGGCAGCAACGTTGTCTATTTTGTTGAATAGATTGGTGTACATACCTTACTGTAATTGCGTTATTTCGCCCGTCTTGATAGTAATTGTCTGCTGGCCGTTTTCATCTTTTTCACTAACAGAGTAATTGACATCATCAGCAGAGCCCTCCCATTCAATCTTCACTCCTTCACGTGTCAATCTGATATTCTTTGTAGTAGATCTTTTCAATGCAGAGTGAATCAAGGAGAAGTGTTGCCCATATATTCCGTCATCCTCCATCATTTGCTTGAACGAAGTTCTGTGTCTTTCACGTCTTTCTGCATCACCATCAAGAATTACAGAATTGATAAACGCATCAGAATCGAATGTGTCATTACCCAGAAGATACGCTTTAGCTCTTGATTTATAATCAGATGTTTCTTGCATTTCTGGCAAGTCATCTTGATTAGACACCGCCCATTTGAAAGCAATGCTCAGTGCCCGTTTTGTCAAATCAGTATCCGTTTCCCTGGGTATTACCCCAAGAAAACTTTTGAAATAATCTGTGATGTAATCTTTTTCAGGTCTTGCCGTGAGGTCTGTAACAAGAACATCCCATACAACATTGTCGCTTACATCTATCAATGCAACCTTCTGGATGGAATTCTTATCTTCACTGAAAGTGTCCTGAACCTCTGTGAGAAGCGCTCTTCCTCCATCCTGTACTTTGTACTGATATATCTTCTTATGGTCAAACTTTATCAAGAAAATAAGCTTTCGCGCTCCAATTGATGCCACAGAGACAATAAACACGCCATCGTTTGCATTTGCCCCATGCTGCCTTTTAAAATCTGCGGCAAGTTCTTTAGACAACTGAACAAATCGCTCATTATCGCAGTTAACGAGTTCTTCCGACTTCGCTTTTGTTGCTGAGTCGTCTAAAAAAACAAACTGCCTACCTGAAGCTGCATCTTCCAGCCTGTCACGAAAGAAGTTGCGTTGCTCAGCCGTCATTGTAACCTCGTTCAGGTAGCGAGGTTGTAACTCATTTTTCAAAATGATATGGAATATCAGTTTCTCGATTCTTATCTGACTCCTTTCCACTGCATTTAAAACACTTTCTCTAGGCATATTTCAAATGTTTAATTATATCAGTACACGTTTCCATTATTCCTTAATTCCGTTCTTCCGTATTTCCGTGTTTCCATAGATCCGTGATTCCATCAAACCCACTGATTAACGTGCTTATACTTCTCTCCTATTATCAGCAGTTCTTTGAACAGCTTAACTCTCTCCAACTTCAATTCACCAGCGTTCAAAAGTTTCTGCTGGTGTTTCCACCAATTCCGCATTCCCCTCTCCTCATCTACGAACTTAGATGGCCGCCTTTTGTTAGCTTCCATAAAGTCCATGATGGTTTGCCATTGTTGGAGCCAACGCTCTTCTTGAGTCATATCAACGAATCTTCTTCATCATCCCCGCTCCGTAAAGTACCGCGCTATCACGCGCCACAGAGCCTTCCGCTCCCCACACAGACCAGCCGCCCGCCAGAGGCGGTCGCCTCGTCTGTCTATCCTACCGCACTACTCTACCTTTTCAAAGAAAGTATCCGGCCGGCCAGGATCAAACACCTCATTGCAATACATCACCGTCACTAAATCCTCCGTCTCAGAAAGGTTGATGATGTTATGCGTATAGCCCGGCAACATATGCACTGCCTGAATCTTATCGCCAGAGACCTCCCACTCCAGCACCTTGCCTTCAGGGTCATTCAAATTCCTCTGCTGAATCAGTCCGTGGCCTTTCACCACAATAAACTGCTCAAACTTAGTGTTATGCCAGTGCTGACCTTTAGTGATGCCAGGTTTCGAGATATTAATCGAAACCTGCCCAGCATTCAAAGTATGCACCAACTCGGTAAAGCTACCACGGTCATCCACATTCATCTTCAGGTCAAATGCAGTCTTATCGTATGGCAGATAACTCAGGTATGTGCTATAAAGCTTCTTAGCGAATGAGCCCGCAGGAATCTCCGGTATCATCAGCGTCTTTGGCTGTTCTGCAAAGCTCTTAAGCAGCTCAACAATCTCACCAAGCGTCACTTTATGAGTAATGGGTGCAGCACAATAGCGACCATCCTCTTTCATTACGGTTTCAACCCCATCAAACTCGCAATGATGCTCCTTGCCCAACAAAGCGCAAATCATCTCATCCACCAAGTCATCGATGTAAAGCAATTCAAGTTCTACTGATGGATCGTTTACCGTATAAGGTAAATCATTTGCAAACGCATTGCAGAAGGTTGCAACGGCTGAATTATAATTCGGTCTGCACCATTTTCCAAACAGATTCGGGAAACGGTACACCAAAACCTTTGCTCCTGTTTCTTTGCTATAGTCAAAGAACAGCTCTTCGCCAGCCTTCTTGCTTCGGCCATACTCGCTATTGCCAAAACGGCCCGTGAGACTAGCCTGTTGGCTGCTGCTGAGCATCACCGGGCAAGTATTCTTATGCTTCTTCAGCGTGTCCAGCAATGTACTGGCAAAGCCAAAGTTGCCTTGCATAAACTCTTTCTGGTTCTGCGGACGGTTCACGCCAGCCAGATTGAATACAAAGTCTGCTTCAGCACACCACTGATCCAACTCCTCCGGTGTTGAATCCAAGTCATACTCAAAGACCGCCTCTATTTTAAGCTCAGGAAACCTTCTGTCCTTCCCTTCTTGTATATTGCGCAGGTTCGCGCAGAGATTTCTCCCCACAAAACCTTTCGCGCCAGTCACTAATATACGCATATTCTTTTTTTCTTTTTTGAACACGAATCTCACCAATCCTACGAATCGTATTATTTCAAGAATTAGAGAATTAGAGAATATTATTTTTTATATGATGAGTTTCATTTTGCCGGAAGAACTTCTGAAAGTTCGCTTTCAAGATTCTTCAGGCGAAATAAAACCTTTGCAGTAAGCAAAGCAATCATGGCAATGATTGTCATATAAAAAGGTCTATTCGTTCAATCCGTGCAATTCGTGTTCGTTAAAACTTACGCCAGACCATCTTGTTAACCACACCGACATAGCTTTGAATAATACGCACCACCTTGGTACTTACGTTCTCATCCACATAGTCAGGCACAGGAATACCATGATGACCATCCTTAATCAGACTTACGGCCACATCAACACTCTGCAGCAGTCCAACCGTATCAATACCACTCAGCACAAAGCACCCCTTATCCAAAGCTTCAGGACGCTCTGTAGAGGTACGAATACAAACAGCCGGGAACGGATGTCCAACAGAGGTAAAGAACGAACTCTCTTCTGGCAGTGTACCAGAATCAGAAACTACTGCAAAGGCATTCATCTGAAGGCAGTTGTAGTCGTGGAAGCCCAAAGGCTCGTGCTGAATCACGCGCTTATCCAACTGGAATCCAGAAGCCTCCAAACGTTTGCGAGAACGAGGATGGCAACTATAGAGAATGGGCATATCATACTTCTCTGCCATCTTATTGATAGCGGTGAAGAGGCTCATAAAGTTCTTTTCGGTATCAATGTTCTCTTCTCTATGCGCACTCAAAAGGATATACTTACCTTTCTCCAAGCCTAGACGCTTATGGATATCGCTGGCCTCTATCTCTGCAAGGTTATTGTGCAGCACCTCTGCCATAGGCGAACCTGTAACGTATGTACGTTCCTTAGGAAGGCCAGTATCAGCCAAATACCTGCGGGCGTGCTCAGAGTATGCCATATTCACATCACTGATGATGTCCACAATACGGCGGTTGGTTTCCTCGGGCAGGCACTCGTCCTTACAGCGGTTACCGGCTTCCATATGGAAGATAGGGATATGCAGGCGCTTGGCGCCAATCACACTCAGGCAACTGTTGGTATCACCCAGCACCAATACGGCATCCGGCTTTACCTCTACCATCAGCTGATAGCTCTTGGCAATGATATTTCCCATAGTCTCACCCAGGTCATTGCCCACAGCTTCCATATAAACATCAGGATCTGCCAGTTTCAAATCCTTAAAGAACACTCCATTGAGGTTGTAGTCATAGTTCTGACCAGTATGTGCCAGCAAGGTATCAAAATACTGACGGCACTTGTTTATCACTGCTGCCAATCGAATAATCTCTGGGCGAGTGCCCACAATGATCAGTAACTTCAGTTTACCGTTATTCTTAAATTCAGCCATATTTCACTCAGATATTTAATGTTTATATTTCTCGCACAGATACCACGGATAGCACAGATTTTAATTCACAATACGTGTTATTTCTTCACGTATATTATTCGCAGAGAAGTTAACCAACAACCCTACACGTTTATCAAGAAGCCTTAAATATGTAAGCAGTTGTTTTGCAAACACCGGCTTCATCTCTTCGACTGACTTTAGCTCTACGATAATCGTATTCTCGATGAGCAAATCAAGTCGGAGAGGTGTTTTGAGCTCATTACCTTTGTACCGAATAGGAACCTCCATCTGGCGTTCCACCTTCAATCCACGTTCTTTGAGCTCAAAAACTAAGGCTTCTTCGTAAACTGACTCCAATAAACCAGGACCCAATTCGTTGTAAACGTCAAATATAGCTCCTCGAATTTCGTATGTCAGTTCGTTGTTCGTCATATTATCTGTGTAATCTGTGAAATCTGTGTGACTTAATCAGACTAAGTTGGGAATTCCGTTAAGTTCGTTTTGGATGTAAGTCAACGACGCAATCTTCTCCTTAGTTTCCTCCAGATTCAGAATCCTCGTGTTATTCGAGTTGAACTCATCTATCAGCGCACGCTTTACATCGCCCTCCTTGAAATACTTATCATAGTTCAAGTCACGGTTGTCAGCCGGTACAGCATAGAAGTTGCCCATATCAATAGCCTTGGCAGCCTCCTCCTTGGTGAGCAGGGTCTCGTACATCTTTTCACCGTGACGGATACCAATTACCTTGATTTCCTCCTTCTTGCCACCAAAGAGTTCACAAACAGCTTCAGCTTGGGTCTGGATGGTGCAAGCGGGTGCCTTCTGCACGAGGATGTCGCCGTTCTTGCCGTTCTCGAAGGCGAAGAGCACGAGGTCCACAGCCTCTTCCAGCGACATAATGAAACGAGTCATCTTAGGCTCAGTCAGCGTGATAGGGTTACCCTTGCGAATCTGGTCAATCCAAAGAGGAATAACACTACCACGGCTACACATCACATTGCCATAGCGGGTACAACAAATCTTGGTGTCGCCACTCAGACGGCTCTTAGCCACTGCAATTTTCTCCTCAATGGCCTTGGTGATACCCATGGCATTGATAGGATATGCAGCCTTATCCGTAGAGAGGCAAATCACGCACTTTACACCTGCATCAATGGCCGCATCCAGTGTATTATCTGTACCTATCACGTTGGTCTTCACTGCCTCCATAGGGAAGAACTCGCAACTGGGCACCTGCTTCAGGGCTGCAGCATGGAACACATAATCCACACCCTTCATGGCATACTTCAGTGTGCTCTTGTTTCGCACGTCACCGATATAGAACTTAATCTTGTTGGCAACTTCCGGCATCCGTGCCTGAAAGTCGTGACGCATATCATCCTGTTTCTTCTCATCACGGCTGAAAATACGAATCTCACCAATGTCCGTTCTCAGAAAGCGGTTCAATACCGCATTTGGGAAATCTAAATGTGATTTTCTCGTTTTGTCGGGAGATAAATGGCGAGAAAAAAATTTTTGCTTAGTGACAAATCCGCGTAAGAAGCTGAAATACAGAATGTTTACGGGAGCCGAATCCTAAAATGATAAATGCAGACGTAAATGTCATCCCGGAGAAAGGGCTCAAATGAAAGTAAAGACATGTGGTTAAAAGTAAACCAAAAAAGTCTGATGAAATTTGAAGGGGTTTTTACCC
>JAEEGG010005659.1_pt1 | contig 29507 bp, 26 predicted proteins | sample 9134161 | NCBI WGS metagenome assembly JAEEGG01 (sample SAMN16246543, study PRJNA631951) | gut metagenome | biome: gut microbiome; feature: rumen; material: CR-attached | host: Bos | place: Iran: Karaj | collected 2018-10
CAGGCCAATGCAGAGATTCCTATCATCTTCCTGACTGCCAAGACTCTGAAGGAGGATATCCTTGAAGGTTTCAAGATTGGTGCTGATGACTATATCACCAAGCCTTTCTCTATGGAAGAGCTGGTATTCCGTGTAGAGGCTATCCTGCGTCGTGTTCGTGGCAAGAAGAACAAGGAGAGCTCGGTCTATCACATTGGTGATTTCCTCTTTGACACCCAGAAGCAGCTGCTCGTCATCGGCGACAAGCAGACCAAGCTGACCACCAAGGAGAACGAGCTGCTGGCACTGCTTTGCTCGCATGCCAATGAGATTCTGCAGCGCGACTTCGCCCTGAAGACCATCTGGATTGACGACAACTACTTCAATGCCCGTTCTATGGACGTTTACATCACAAAACTCCGTAAGCACCTGAAGGAAGATCCGCAGATTGAAATCATCAATATCCACGGTAAGGGTTACAAGCTGATTGTTCCAGAACAGGAGTAACTGCGTAAAGAAATGATAAAAAATCGGGAATTTATAAAGATTCTCGATTTTTTTTTGTACCTTTGCATCGTAATATGCTTTAGAGTAAACAATGGATCATATAAGAAACTTCTGCATCATTGCACATATAGACCACGGAAAGTCAACGCTGGCTGACCGTCTGCTGGAGTTTACCAAGACTATCCAGGTGACGGAAGGACAGATGTTGGACGACATGGATCTGGAGCGTGAACGCGGCATTACGATTAAGAGCCACGCCATCCAGATGGAGTATATGTACAAGGGTGAAAAATATATTCTGAACCTCATTGACACCCCAGGACACGTGGACTTCTCGTACGAAGTATCACGCTCGATAGCAGCCTGTGAGGGCGCTTTATTGGTGGTCGATGCCACACAAGGTGTGCAGGCACAGACCATCTCCAACCTCTATCTGGCCATCGACAACAACTTGGAGATTATTCCTGTTATCAATAAGATTGACATGCCTTCGGCTATGCCCGACGAGGTGGAAGACGAAATCGTAGAACTCATTGGCTGCGACCCGTCAGACATTCTGCGTGCATCAGGTAAGACAGGCGAAGGCGTAGAAGATATCCTCAACGCTGTCGTTGAGCGCATTCCGCATCCAGAGGGTGACGAGAAGGCTCCGCTGCAGGCGCTGATTTTCGACTCTGTCTTCAATTCGTTCCGAGGCATCATCGCCTATTTTAAGATAAACAATGGCGTCATTCGTCAGGGTGACAAGGTGAAGTTCTTCAATACCGGTCAGGAGTATGTAGCCGATGAGGTGGGTGTACTGAAGATGGACATGATTCCACGTAAGGAACTGCGTACTGGCGAGGTAGGCTACATCATCAGTGGTATCAAGAATGCCAAGGAGGTGAAGGTGGGTGACACCATTACCCATGTTGCCAACCCGTGCGACAAGGCCATCGAGGGTTTCCAGGAAGTGAAGCCGATGGTGTTTGCCGGTGTCTATCCCATAGACCCCGTAGACTACGAGAACCTGCGTGCATCGCTGGAGAAACTGCAGCTGAACGATGCCTCGCTGACGTTTGTCCCTGAGACATCAATAGCCCTAGGCTTTGGTTTCCGTTGCGGTTTCCTGGGACTGTTGCACATGGAGATTGTTCAGGAGCGCCTGGATCGTGAGTTCGATATGGACGTTATCACGACGGTGCCCAACGTAACCTATATGTGCTATACGAAACAGGGCGAGGAGAAAGAGGTGCACAATCCCTCCGGACTGCCTGACCAGACGATGATAGACCATATTGAGGAGCCCTATATCAAGGCATCTATCATTACTGCCGCCGACTATATCGGTCCCATCATGACGTTGTGCTTGGACAAGCGCGGTGAACTGATAGACCAGCAGTATGTCAGTGGTAATCGTGTGGAGCTGCGCTTCATGCTGCCCCTGGGCGAAATCGTCATCGACTTCTACGATAAGCTGAAGAGCATCTCGAAGGGTTATGCCTCGTTCGACTACCATATTGACGGTTTCCGTCCGTCGAAGTTGGCCAAGTTGGATATCCTGCTGAATGGTGAACCCGTTGACGCACTGTCAACGCTGACCCATCAGGACAATGCCGTCACCTTTGGTCGCCGCATGTGTGAGAAACTGAAGGAACTCATTCCACGCCAGCAGTTCGATATTGCCATCCAGGCAGCTATTGGTGCGAAGATTATTGCCCGCGAGACAGTGAAACAGGTGCGTAAGGATGTTACTGCCAAGTGTTATGGCGGTGACGTGAGCCGTAAGCGTAAACTGCTGGAGAAGCAGAAACGCGGTAAGAAGCGTATGAAGCAGATTGGCAATGTGGAAGTGCCGCAGAAGGCCTTCCTTGCCGTTTTGAAGTTAGACTAATCAATGACCTAAGACAAATATAGAAAGATAAGACAATGACAACAATCGGACTTACAACACGTGACGTGGCCCGCGAACTGGCCAGACGCTACAGTACAATGACTCATGAGGAGTTGGATGTGCTGGAGAGCATCCTCGTACCCATGAGATTTCAGAAGGGTGACTTCATCCTGAAAGAAGGCGAAGTATGCACGAATATTTATTGGGTGGTAAAGGGCTTGGTACGCCAGTTCTATATCAAGAATGGCAAGGAACTGACAGAATATATGGCTGTGGAGAACAACATCTTCATGAGCATTGAGAGTCTGTTCAGGGAGCAGCCCAGCCATCAGCAGATTCATGCCCTAGAACCCACCATCGTCTTTGCATTGCCTAAAGACAAACTGGAGCGTGAGGCTGTACGTAACGTGAATATCCAGATGCTCTATCGTAAGATTCTGGAGGAGTCGCTGATACTTTCACAGATTCGTGCCGATATGCTGCGCTTCGAGTCTGCACCAGAGCGTTATGCCAAACTGGTGAAGCGTGCGCCACAGTTGGTGTTGCGTGCGCCATTGGTCTATATTGCCAGTTACCTGCAGATGACACCCGAGACATTGTCTCGCGTGCGAACATCGGCTTTGCTGGAAGACAAAGACTAAAGCATCGTTGAGAAAGTAAACATATGAGGAAACGCCTGACGCAATCCGTCTGGTTGTTCCTTAAAAAGTCCGAATAGGGCGCTACCTGAGCCAGACATGGCCGCATAGGTGGCGCCCATCTTATATAGCTCTTCTTTCACAGCACCAATCTCAGGATGTAGCGCAAAGACGCTTTCTTCGAAGTCGTTAACCAAATTCTCACGCCACGTCTCTACAGGTTGCATGACTACCTCGCGACAGTTCTTAATGGGGTAGTGCGGATGGATACGCGAGAACGCCTCTTTCGTGGGTACGGGAATGTCAGGACGTACCACTCCGATATGCCAACCACTGAGATCCAGACTGATGGGCTCCAACTTTTCGCCAATGCCCTCCGCATAGCAAGGAACGCCCAGAATGAAGTAAGCACAGTCGGCACCTAGTTGAGCGGCATATTGCTGCATCTGTTCGTCTGTCAGCTGCAGGTTGAAGGTTTCGTTCAACAAGCGAATCATACAGGCACAATCGCTGCTGCCACCACCCATACCTGCCTGTGTGGGAATACCTTTCCACAGATGTGTATGGACGCGGGGTAGGTTGGGGAAGTCCTGCTTCAGCAACTGGTAGGCACGCACCACAAGGTTGTGTTGTTCGTCGCCCTCAATATGAATATTAGTCACTTTCAGGTCGCAGTCCACATCAGAAGGAAAACCTTCGCTCATGGGGACAATCTCCAAGGCGTCCATGATGGGAACGGGATAGAATACCGTCTGCAGGTTGTGATACCCGTCTGAACGCTTCTCTACCACGTTCAGTCCGAGGTTTATCTTGGCTATCGGGAATGTTATCATAAGTGTGTTTCGTTATCTTCTTTTGAATTCCAGTTCTTTGGGCAGCTTCTGCCATTTGCCCTTACGAGGAACCTTGATAGTGCTGCCCTGATTCTGCTGGAGCACATAGATGGAGTCATTCTTGCGTATCAAGGTGGCTTTCAGGTCTTCACTGCCAAAGTCGTTAATCATTTGCATCGTAGCCTTCTTGTCGCTCTTCACGTCACACGAGGTGATGACCCAACAGAAGGAGTTGTTCTTCTTGCCTAAATAGCCTGGCAAATCGCCATAGAGGGCCTGTCCAGGAATAGTAACATCCTGATTGTAGAAATTGATGCGCAGATAGACTTCATAATCATTATTATATAGGTACGCGCGAAAAGACGTACTGTCTTTCTGCGCATAACCGTTTGCTGCAACGGTAATGAGTAGTATGATTACAAGAAATTTCCTCATGCTATTTTTCTATTTTGCTGACAAAGGTACTAAATCTATATCAATAAACGTTGATTTTCTGAAAAATATATCGATAAATATGTTAGGTTTTTATTTTTTTTAGTTATCTTTGCAGGCGTTATACATGTATTACAAATGGAAAGAAAATATGCTAAAGCCTGATTACATTTTTGAATCGAGTTGGGAGGTGTGCAATAAGGTGGGAGGAATCTACACCGTTCTCTCTACTCGTGCCAAGACACTACAGGACGAAATGAAGGATCATGTCTTCTTTATTGGTCCTGACTGTTGGAAGGAAAATGATAGTCCGTATTTTCGTGAGGAGAAGTCACTTTTTGCCGAATGGCAATGGGCGGCTAAAGAACAAGGTTTGCGAGTGAAGGTAGGTCGATGGACGGTTCCTGGTGAACCTATCGCTATCCTGGTGGACTTTACTCCCTATTTCGAAAAGAAGGACGAGATTTACACCTGGTTGTGGGAAAAGTACAGCGTTGACTCGCTGCATGCCTATGGTGACTACGACGAGGCCTCGATGTTCTCGTATGCTGCCGCCTTGGTGACAGAGAGCCTGTACAACTTTAATGTTGAAGGCGGAACCTTCGACCGCAATACAAAGGTGATTTATCACGCCAACGAGTGGATGTGTGGTCTGGGTGCATTGTACATCAACAACAAACTGCCCCAGATTGGTACTATTTTTACGACACATGCTACGAGCATTGGTCGCTCTATTGCCGGCAACCAAAAGCCGCTCTATGATTACCTCTTTGCCTATAATGGCGACCAGATGGCAGGCGAGTTGAACATGCAGTCGAAGCACTCCATTGAGAAGCAGACGGCATGGAACGTAGACTGTTTCACGACAGTGAGCGATATCACCGCCAAAGAGTGTGTGGAACTGCTGGACAAGCCCGTTGATGTGGTGCTGCCCAATGGTTTTGACGACAACTTTGTACCCAAGGGTGCCTCATTTACCAAGAAGCGTAAGCTGGCGCGCGCTAACCTCCTGCGTGTGGCTAATGCATTGCTTGGCGAACAACTCGACGACGACACATTGATTATTTCTACCAGTGGTCGCTATGAGTTCCGCAACAAGGGTATTGACGTCTTCGTGGAGGCTATGAACCGTCTGCTGCGTGATCGTGACCTGAAGAAGAAAGTGCTGGCTTTCATCGAGGTGCCTGGTTGGGTGGGAGAGCCCCGTAAGGACTTGCGGGAGCGCCTGGACAGCTTTCTGTCTTACGACACCCCTCTGGAGGTTCCTCAACTGACTCACTGGTTGCACAATATGAGTCACGACAACGTGCTGAACATGATGAAATACTACGATATGCACAATCGTAAGGATGAGAATGTGAAGGTTATTTTCCTGCCTTGCTATCTCGATGGTAAGGACGGCATCCTTAATATGCACTACTACGACATCGTGCTAGGCAACGACCTTTGTGTCTATCCGTCATACTACGAGCCGTGGGGGTACACACCTCTGGAGGCTGTGGCCTTTAAGGTGCCTTGTATCACTACCGACCTTGCAGGTTTTGGACTGTGGGCCAACAAGGAGTTTGGACACTATGGCGAGATTACGGATGGTGTGAAGGTTATTCATCGTACGGACTATAACTATTCTGAGGTCGCTGACGCTATCAAGGATGCTGTTGCCGACTTCTCTGCAATGGATAAGAAACAAGTCGACGCATGTCGCAAGAAGGCAGAGGCCTTGTCGAAGAAAGCCTTATGGAGTGAGTTCATCCAGTATTACCATCAGGCCTACGACATTGCGCTTAGTAAAGCTGAAGAGAGAAAAAACAAATAAATAAACTTTAATATTGTAATTATGAAAATTAAAGCTGATTATGCAAATGCTCCACAGTGGAAGGACCTGACCGTTAAGTCAAGTCTTCCTGAGCAGTTGAAGTGTTTGGACGAGATTGCCCACAACATGTGGTGGGTATGGAACTTTGAGGCACGTGACCTGTTCCGTGACCTTGACCCTGAGATTTACCACGACGTGAAGCACAACCCCGTGATGCTGCTGGAGCGTCTGACCTTTGATCGCAAAGAGGAAATCCTGAAGGACAAGAGCCTCATGAAGCGCATCAAGGATGTTTATGCCCAGTTCCGTGCTTATATGGACGTCAAGCCTGACAGCAAGCGTCCGTCAGTAGCTTACTTCTGCATGGAGTACGGTATCCACTCAGCCCTGAAGATTTACTCTGGTGGTCTGGGTATGCTTGCCGGTGACTATGTGAAAGAAGCTTCCGACTCTAACGTTGACATGTGTGCCGTTGGTTTCCTCTATCGTTTCGGTTACTTCACACAGAGCCTGTCGATGGATGGTCAGCAGATTGCCAACTACGAGACTCAGAACTTTGGCTCACTGCCCATCGTACGTCAGCTGGACAAGGACGGCAACCCTCTGGTTATCGACGTTCCTTACACCAACTATCAGGTTCACGCTTATGTATGGCGTGTGAATGTAGGTCGTGTGAAGCTCTACCTGCTGGATACTGACAACGAGATGAACTCTGACTTCGACAAGCCTATCACTCACGCCCTTTATGGTGGTGACTGGGAGAACCGTCTGAAGCAGGAGATTCTGCTGGGTATCGGTGGTATGCTGCTGCTGAAGAAACTCGGCATCAAGAAAGATATCTACCACTGCAACGAGGGTCATGCAGCACTCTGCAACCTGCAGCGTCTGTGCGACTATATCGAGGAGGATGGTCTGAACTTCAACCAGGCTTTGGAGCTTGTTCGTGCTTCAGGTCTCTATACTGTTCACACACCTGTTCCTGCTGGTCATGACTACTTCGAGGAGGGTCTCTTCGGCAAGTACATGGGTGGCTACCCCCAGAAGCTCGGCATCACATGGGACGAGTTCATCGGCATGGGTCGTACCAATCCTGATGACCACGGCGAGAAGTTCTGTATGTCTACCTTTGCTTGCAACACCTGTCAGGAGGTCAATGGTGTATCATGGCTCCATGGTGAGGTGTCCAAGAAGATGTTCGCCCCCATCTGGCAGGGCTACTATCCTCAGGAGAGCCACGTGGGCTACGTCACCAATGGTGTTCACTTCCCCACATGGGCTGCTGCCGAGTGGCTTAAGGTTTATAAGAAATACTTCGATCCTAAGTTCCTGAGCGACCAGTCTAACGAAGACATCTGGCACGGCATCTACAACTGTCCAGACGAGGAAATTTGGGAGACACGTAAGGCTCTGAAGGCTAAGCTCTTCGATTACATCGCCGTTCAGTTCAGAGAGACTTGGCTGAAGAACCAGGGCGATCCTGAGCATGTTGTAAAGATCATTGAACGTTTCAACCCCAACGCGTTGGTTATCGGCTTCTGCCGTCGTTTCGCTACTTATAAGCGTGCACACCTGCTGTTCACTGACCTGGAGCGTCTTGAAAAGATTGTCAACAATCCTGAGCGCCCTGTTGTCTTCCTGTTCGCAGGTAAGGCTCACCCCGCTGATGGTGCTGGTCAGGGGCTCATCAAGAAGATTTTCGATATCTCGCAGATGCCTCAGTTCATCGGCAAGATTATCTTCCTTGAAGACTACGACTTCCTGTTGGCTCGTCGCCTTGTCAGTGGTGTTGATATCTGGATGAACACACCTACACGTCCTCTCGAGGCATCAGGTACTTCTGGCGAGAAGGCCGAGATGAACGGTGTTGTCAACCTCTCCGTCAAGGACGGCTGGTGGCTGGAAGGCTATCGTGAGGGTGCTGGTTGGGCACTCACCGAGAAGCGCACCTATCAGAACCAGGGTTATCAGGACAAGCTCGATGCTGCCACCATCTATCATCTGCTCGAGGATGAGATTCTTCCTCTTTACTACGACAGAGATAAGAAGACGGGCATTTCTAAGGGTTGGATCAAGGTTGTCAAGAACTCAATCGCCCAGATTGCTCCTCACTACACCATGAAGCGTCAGCTGGATGACTACTATTCTAAGTTCTACGAGAAGCAGGCTAAGCGTTTCAAGGAACTCTCTAAGGACAACAACCGTTTGGCCAAGGAGCTGGCACAGTGGAAGGAAGCTGTCGCTGAGCGCTGGGATGCCATCAATGTTGTCAGCTGCGAGTGGGACTTCCCCGCAAACGGTTGTGAGGCTGGTCAGCCATACAACATTAAGTATGTCATCAACGAACAGGGTCTTGACGATGCCGTTGGTCTGGAGAAGGTCAATGTTTGCCTCGACAAGGAAGGCAACGAGAAGGTATTCTCTGTAGAGCCACTGAAAATGGTTGGTCACGAGGGCAACAACTTTGTCTTCGAGGCTGTGCTGAAGCCCAACCAGTTTGGTCAGTACAAGTCGGCCATCCGTATGTATCCTAAGAACAAGAACCTGCCTCATCGCATGGACTTCTGCTACGTGAAGTGGTTGGAGCTGCCTAACATGTAATTCGCAGTAATTGTCTTAAAGATATGATAACAAAGCTCCGGCTTGCTTACACTGCAGGTCGGAGCTTTATAATAACACAAAAACAGATTCTATGCACTATTCAGGAATTCTTATTGCGGCAATGACCTTTCTTACCATTGGTCTCTGGCATCCTATCGTTATCAAGACAGAATATTATTGGGGCACACGTCCTTGGGTTATCTATCTGCTCGTAGGTATTTGTTGTTGCGTAGTGGCCCTTTTCGTTGAAAACATATATCTGTCTTCTTTTCTCGGCGTGTTTGGAGCATCGGCTCTTTGGGGCATAGGAGAGCTGTTCGAACAAAAGAAGCGTGTAGAGCGAGGATGGTTCCCAAAAAATCCCAAGAAAGATTTATCTAACAAATAAATTGAAGAAAAACAAGCTTTTTTTCTTCATTTTGCTCGCTTATTCGTACCTTTGCAGAAATAATCTAAAACAAGACGATATGAAAGATTATCAATACCATATCTTTGCACCATACAGGGTGTGTCCCTTAGGAGCGCATGTGGACCATCAGCATGGGTTGGTGACGGGGTTTGCAATTGATAAAGGCGTGGACTTGTGGTTTGACGTGAACACAGACAGTCACGTGCATCTGGATTCAAGGACGTTTGACGGGCCAGTGGATTTTGATATCAATACACCAACACAGGTACGTGAACACCATTGGGGTGACTATGCACGTGGTGCGAAATATGCATTGAAGAAGCGGTTTGAACTGAAGAGAGGCATCACGGGTGTCATTCAGGGCAGTCTGCCAGTCGGTGGACTGAGTTCGAGTGCTGCTGTGTTGATAGCCTACGTGATGGCGTTTGCAAAGGCAAATGATATCACGTTGCAACCCTTTGAGGTAGTGAAGATTGCCTCGGAAGCGGAACGAGAGTACATCGGACTGAACAACGGACTACTAGACCAGGCGTGTATCGCACTGGGTAAGAAAGATGGTCTGCTGTTCTTGGACTGCGATTCGAACGATTGGCGTATCATCAAGAGAAATCCTGAGATGCCTGAGTTTGAGATTGGCATCTTCTTTTCTGGACTGACTCGTTCGCTGGTAAACTCGGATTACAACCTGCGTGTGTACGAATGTAAGACTGCTGCATGGAATATGCTGGCCTATACGGACCAACCACTGAAGACATTTGACAAGACATTCTTGAGGGATATCCCTAAGGCAACATTTGACAAGACACGTATCGCTATGCCTCAGCGCTTTGCTCGCAGGGCAGAGCATTTCTATTCAGAGTATCGTCGCGTGCGCCAAGGTGTGACGGCATGGGAAACAGGCAATCTGAAACTCTTTGGAAAACTGAGTTTTGACTCGTGCGAGAGTAGCATCCACAACTATGAATGTGGCAGTCCTGAGCTGATTGCTATCTACGAGATTATGCGCTCATTGCCTGGAATATATGGTGGACGCTTCTCTGGTGCTGGATTCAAAGGTGCATGCATTGCACTGGTAGATCCTGCACAGAAAAAAACGATTGAAAAGGAGCTTACCACGAGATATCTGGAACAGTTCCCGGAATATGAAAAAACATTCCAAGTATTCTGGGTGAAACCAGATAATGGCGCTAGGTTTGTTTAGCGAACACGAATTTTACGAATTATACGAATGAAGAATATAGTAATTGCAGCTGGATATGCAACGCGTTTGGGTGAACTCACCAAGAATTTCCCCAAGCCTCTGTTGAAGATAGGGGATAGATCGATATTGGGACGTATGCTCGATGATATTGACAAGATTCCAGAGATAGATGAGCATATCATCATTACCAACCACAAATTTGCCCATATCTTCGAAGAATGGAAGATGGAAGATGGAAGATGGAATAAGCCCATCACCATCGTCGATGATGGCACAGAGACGAATGACACACGCCTTGGTGCCGTCTGTGATTTGCTGTTTGCAATGGATAAACTCAGCATTGATGATGACCTATTGGTGGTGGCGGCTGACAATTTGCTATTCTTCAGTTTCCAGGAGTTTGTTGACTTTGCCAAGCAGAAAGGTACGTCGTGCATCATGTGTCATGAGCAGCCAAGTATAGAGAAACTGCAAAGGACAGGTGTGGTGGAGTTGGATGCTAACCATCAAGTGCTTGGCATGGAGGAGAAGCCACAAGCACCTAAGAGCCATTGGGCCGTGCCGCCATTCTATATCTATCTGAAGAAGGACCTGGACTTGGTAAGGCACTCAGTGGAGAACGGATGCGGAAAGGATGCTCCTGGCAACCTGGCACATTATATGGTGGAGCACACCACGATGCATGCCTGGTCAATGAGTGCCGGACGTTTTGACATCGGAAGCCTCGATACTTACCACGAAGCGGTAAGACTATATGGAAATGAACACAAATCGAACGAATAAATATGGAAAGGATTGATTTAAACAATAAAACACTATTGGTAACAGGTGCTGCAGGTTTCATTGGCAGCAACCTGGTGAAACGATTGTTCAAGGACTTTACCGGTACAACTATCATAGGCATTGACAATATGAATGCCTATTACGATGTGTCGTTGAAAGACTATCGAGTGGACGAGCTGAACAAAAGCGTACCTGCTGGTATCACATGGAAGTTCGTTAAAGGCGATATTGCTGATAAGGCGGCTATTGATGCATTGTTTGAGGAATATAAGTTTGACGTAGTGGTGAACCTGGCTGCACAGGCAGGTGTACGCTATTCGATAACAAATCCGGATGCGTATATCCAGAGTAATATGATTGGCTTCTACAACATCCTAGAGGCATGTCGTCACAATCCTGTGCAGCACTTGGTCTATGCTTCAAGTTCCAGTGTCTATGGTGGTAATAAGAAGGTGCCATTCTCGACAGATGATCGTGTGGACAACCCTGTGAGCCTGTATGCTGCGACGAAGAAAAGCAACGAGCTCTTTGCACACTGCTACAGCAAACTATATAACATTCCGACGACAGGACTGCGATTCTTTACTGTCTATGGACCTGCTGGTCGTCCTGATATGGCGTACTTCGGTTTTACTAACAAGTTGCTGAAGGGCGAAACCATTCAGATATTCAACTATGGCAACTGTCGTAGAGACTTCACTTATGTGGATGATATCGTGGAAGGCGTGGTACGCGTGATGCAGGGAGCACCAGAGCGAAAGAATGGTGAGGACGGTCTGCCTATTCCGCCATATGCTGTCTATAATATTGGTGGTGGTCAGCCAGAGAACCTATTGGATTTCGTGAACATCCTCCAGGAGGAATTGGTACGCGCTGGTGTGTTGCCAAAAGACTTCGATTTCGAGGCGCACAAGCAGTTGGTACCCATGCAACCCGGTGATGTGCCTACGACCTATGCTGATGCAGCAGCTCTGGAGCGAGACTTCGGATTCACCCCGAAGATAACACTGAGAGAAGGCTTGCGCCACTTTGCGGAGTGGTATGCCAAGTACTATCAACAATAATGTAACATAACCATTTACTATTAACACTAACTACAATCAACAATGAAAGTAATTGAACGTAAATATCTGTTGCCGTTTGTACTCGTTACGAGTCTGTTTGCACTGTGGGGATTGGCCAACAACATGACTGATACGCTGTTGGCAGCTTTCCGAAAGATTATGCAGATGAGTGATACACAGACCAGTTTCATCCAGATGGCATTTTATGGTGCCTATTTCTGTCTGGCTCTACCTGCAGCACTGTTCATCAGAAAGCATAGTTACAAGAGTGGTGTCATTCTGGGACTGTGCATGTATTCCGCTGGAGCAATTCTGTTTCTGCCAGCAGCATGGGTAGAGAGTTATGCCTTCTACCTGATAGCCATCTACATTATGGCAGCAGGTTGTTCAGTACTGGAAACCACAGCCAATCCTTACATCATGGCGATGGGTAGTCCGGAAACTGCTACACGGCGACTGAATATTGCGCAGAGCTTTAACCCCATTGGTTCTATCATGGGTATCCTGATTAGTAAGTATTTCATCCTGCAGGATATCTCGCTCTATAGTGTTAGTGGAACCTATGCCTTTGTGGGCGCTGTGCTGATTGTCATCATGCTGGTCATGCTGTTTGCCCAGATGCCAGAGGGTAGCGATGCTGCAGGAGAACACCAATTGGCAGCAACCTTCCGTCGACTGGCCCGAAACAAGAAATATGTAGGTGGTGTCGTGGCACAGTTCTTCTATGTGGGTGCACAGATTTGCGTCTGGAGCTTTACCATCCGACTGGTCATGAAAGAATTGGGACATGTGGAGTCAGAGGCAGCCACCATCTATCTGGTATCTATCATCGGCTTCTGTGCTTCGCGATTTGTCTATACCTGGCTCATGAAGTTCATACAGCCTGCCATACTGCTCTTCCTGGGTGGTGTACTGAGTGCACTGTGTGCGTTATTGGTAGTGCTCAGCAGTGGCTGGACATGTGTGGCATCATTGGTATTGGTCAGCATCTTTATGAGTTTGATGTTCCCAACCATTTATGGTATTGCGTTGGGTAGTCTGACAAGCACCGAGGGTTCTGAAATTTCGACAGGCGACGTAAAGATTGGAGCAAGTGGATTGATTATGGCCATTCTTGGTGGTGCACTGATTACACCGTTACAAGGTGTCGTCAGCGATATGACAGGTATCAATATGAGTTATCTGGTGCCGTTCGTCTGCTTCCTCATTGTCATGTTCTATGGATTAAAATGCAGGGAATAATGGCTAAGAAGGTTTTTGTCAGTGGTTGTTATGATCTGCTGCATAGCGGACATGTGGAGTTCTTCCGCCAGGCGGCTGAATATGGGGATCTGTATGTCGGCATTGGTTCAGACAAAACCATCGAAGGATATAAGCACCATAAGACTATCTATAGCGAACAGGAACGCCTGTTCATGGTGAAAAGCATACGCTACGTAAAGGATGCATATATCAACCAAGGGAGTGGCATCCTTGATTTCCTGCCTACACTCGACATCGTGAAACCAGACGTCCTGGTGGTCAACAGCGATGGGGGCAACGATGACAAACGACGCGTCTGCGAAGAGCGAGGCATGGAGTATGTCGTACTGGAGCGTTTGCCACAAAAGGGATTAAAGGCACGCTCTTCCACAGACCTAAAGAAGACAGAGTCTCAGATTCCTACACGCCTTGATTTGGCTGGCACATGGATAGACCAACCCTACGTGTCGTGTCTGGCGCCAGGATGGGCTATCACCATCTCTTTGGAACCAACATTCGAAGTCCGTGAACGTTGTGGACTATCAACCAGCACGCGCAACATGATTAAGAAGATTTGGCCATACCAGTTGCCAAATATGGAGCCAGAAACGCTGGCAAAACTAGTATTCTGTTTCGAGAACGATCCAGAGCGTTCGGATGGTATCGTCAGTGGGGCACAGGACGCAATTGGTATCTGTATTCCAGGACTATGCAGACATTATTATAATAACAGATTCTGGCCTGAGAAGATTGAGACCTGCTATGACGAGGAGATACTTTGTTGGCTGGAGCAACATCTAGTGATGATTCCAATGGAACCACGCAAGGATGGGTGTAACGTCCTGAACGGCAAGGACATCACAGAAGAAAAGGTTCGCACATTAGCACAGGCAGCTGACGACTGTTGGCAGGCTATCATTCAGCAAGACCTCCAAGCTTTTGCCAAAGCTTATGCTGACAGTTTCCAAGCACAAGTCAGTATGTTTCCTGCAATGGTGCAAGGATGTGTGTCAGCATATATCGAGCGATACCGTGACTTCGTGCTGGCTTACAAAATGCCAGGAGCGGGTGGGGGAGGTTATCTGGCTTGTGTCGTCGAAGATGCACCCCGATTCACTAAGGAACATCCCGAAAGCATTCTGTTGACGATCCGTCGACCAGGCATGTAGAAAATAATGGGGATGCGTATTACGATGCATCCCCATTATTATTGTTATTTGCCTGTTTTTGCTCGTTTCTTCTCAGCATTCAGGTATTCCTTTTTCTCAGCTGCTGTGGCAAGACCTTTCTTGACACGGAACTCAAGGCGTGCCAGTCGCATCTGTTCCAGAAAACGCTCACTAGTATGCAAACGGGCATAGGCGGCAGAAGCTGCCAAACGTCCTGCATCTACGTCGCTCTGCCAGTGAGCACCTACAATGACACGACTTTCGCCATACATATATCCGCGAGCCAGCAATGTGTCAGCACGATCAGGATTTATCTCCATCAGCAACAATGCTGAACTCCAACCTAGAATGGTGTGACCAGAAGGATAGGAACCGTTCTTGCGAAGAGCAGGCTCGTCGGCAGGATAGAGTGTCTGTTCGTGCATGCGCATGAACGGGCGTCTACGCATGTAATATCTCTTGGGGGCTGTGCAGATGCTGTCGCATGTGGCTGTTCCTTCACGTAATACTTTATAAATCTCAGGGGTATCTTCTTTCGAAATCTGCAGTCCGAAAGGTACGCTGAACTCACGGATGATACAATCCAGACCGTACTCTGCATCGCGGATGGCTATGGCAGCACGTTCCTTGTTCTGACGCATTTGCTTACCCCACATATACTGCATGATATCGTAGGCAAAATGAGCACCAATAGTATCTGGCGGTTCTGGACACCACTTCAGCATGTCCGGCATCTCCTTAGTGGTGAAATATGCATCCACAGAACTCTTGTCATTCTGTGCCAGAGCACATAAGGTAACCATCATGGTAATGGTTAAAATCATCATTATTTTCATAAACCTTTATATTAGAATTTAATTTGAAGTCGTGTTTCAATGATTGTTGCGTGATTATCTTCAAAACCACTACGGTTAGTGACTTTGATATAGGAAGCTTCGAATTCACGTAAGCTGCATCAAAGAGTATACGTCCTGATGGTTTTACGGTTAGCTTCGGCTCGTTCTGTGCCTCGATAATTGTACATGCGAACAGTCCAATGACCATTATACACAAGTGTCTCTTCGTATTCATAGGCTTTTAGTTTTTAAAAATATCACGCCTAACACTCTATAATAGAAAGCATTAGGCGTGACAGTAATACTTGTTATTTAGCAAAGTTTGCGAGAGCCATCACCAATAACGACATCGTAAACCTTGGGCTCGTGTCCGTACTTCTCGTTGAAGCGTTTCTTAGCATCGGATATGAACTGTAGGTAGAGATCGTTGCGCACCAAGTTAATGGTACAACCACCAAAGCCTCCACCCATGATGCGACTGCCAGTGACACCATTCTCCTTGGCGATGTCGTTGAGGAAGTCAAGCTCTTCGCAAGATACCTCATAGTCCTTCGACAAGCCTTCGTGGGTCTGGTACATTAGTTCACCAACACGTTCGTAGTCACCTACGTTGAGCGCATCGCAGACAGCAAGCACGCGGTCTTTCTCGCCAAGCACGAATTTAGCACGACGGTAGTCCTCTTCGCTAATATCTGCTTTAACTTCTTCGAGTTGCTCCCATGTGCAATCACGCAATGTCTCAAACGTTGCCTCAGGATGTTTGGCAGCAATATGTTTGACTACGTTTTCGCACGAACGACGACGATCGTTATAAGGTGAGCCTGCCAACTGGTGCTTGACAACAGAGTCGAGTAACACCAGACGATAACCATCGGGCTTGAAAGGGAAATACTCAAACTCACGACTACGACAGTCGAGACGCATGAGACAGCCCGACTTGCCAAAGACAGAAGCGAACTGGTCCATGATGCCACAATTAACACCACAGTAGTTATGCTCTGTAGCCTGGCCCGCGAGCACCATATCCCACTGACTAACTTTGCCATCGGCAAAGAGGTCATTCAGTCCAAAGGCAAAACAGCTCTCCATAGCAGCACTTGACGACATACCAGCACCTAGGGGCACATCACCAGCAAAGGCGATGTTAAAACCCTTAACATTGGCTCCTCGCTTACGCATCTCTAAAGCGATGCCGTAGATGTAACGAGCCCACGATGCACGTGGACCATTGGGGTCGGATAGTTTGAAGTCTACACGGTCCTTGAGGTCAATGGAATAGGCCATTACCGTATCTTCTGTACCGTTGGGACGTATCTCGGCCATTACACCTTTATCTACAGCTCCAGGGAACACATAACCTCCATTATAGTCTGTATGTTCGCCTATGAGGTTAATGCGTCCCGGAGAAGCGTAGACGTTACCAGTATTGCCGTCAAAGTGTTTGATAAAACGGCTTCTTACAAATTCAATGTCCATCATAGCGAATGGGCTCTGGATTTATTATTTCTTGACACCAAAGCGATAAATGGTCTTCTGCTTATACTGCTGACCAGGATTGAGAACAACAGAAGGGAAGTAAGGACGGTTAGGTGAGTCGGGGAAATGCTGAGCTTCCAGACAAACAGCCGAACGACGTGGGAACGTGCATCCGTTAGCGCCCTTATAACCTGTTGCAAAGTTTGCAGTGTAGAGTTGCAGACCTGGTTCAGTGGTATAGCACTCCAACGTACGTCCACTCTTCGGATCAGTGATACGAGCAGCAAATGACAACTCACCTTCTTCCTGCTTGTTGAGTACATAGTTGTGATCGTAGCCATGACCAAACTTAATCTGCTCATTGTCAGCCTCAATTTCCTTACCAAAGGTCTTAGGAGCACGGAAGTCGAAAGGAGTACCAGCAACCTTCAAGATTTCACCTGTAGGAATTGCAGTCTCGTCGGTGGGCAGATAGAAATCAGCATTGATTTCACAAAGCTGGTCTTCAATTGTAGGAGTAGGATCTGCAGTTCCAGCCAAAGAGAAGAAAGCATGGTGAGTCAAATTGACAATAGTCTTCTTGTTGGTGGTGGCCAGATACTCGATGATAAGTTCGTTATCATCAGTGAAAGTGTACTCTACAGTAACGTCCAGTTCACCTGTGTATCCTTCTTCACCATAAGAAGAAATACGATGCAGAGCCAATGAGCGAGGACCCATCTGACGAGCTTCCCATACCTTGGCATTGAAACCCTTCTTGCCACCATGCAAGTGGTTAGGACCATCATTCAGAGCCAGCTGATATTCCTTGCCGTTCAGTGTAAACTGACCCTTGCAGATACGGTTACCCCAGCGACCTATCAATGTAGAAAGGTAAGGCTCGTTGCCACTGGTGAGCTGTTGAATACTATCGTGACCTTGGATAACGTTGGCAACGTTACCATCCTTGTCGGGCACCATGATAGCCATGATGGCTCCACCATAGTTAGAGATTGCTACCTCATAGCCCTTACGGTTACGGAGAATGTACAAATCGGTTTTTTTACCGTTGATAGTGGTCTGGAAGTTCTCTCTCTTCAGACCACACAAATTCGCATTTTCAGTTGTGTTTGCCATATCTAAATATTTTTAGGTTATGAAACTATTTGCAAAACTACCGAAAAAAAACGAGAAAGACGAATGATGTACGAAAAAAAACGTTAAAACGTTACTAATTGAATAATTTAAGGAAATCGCCCACAACATATGAACTGCCACCAACGAAGACAAAATCGTCGCGTAATGCATTCTTTATACATTGCGTATATGCTTCAGCCACAGAGGGGTAACTGTTTCCAAGAAGTCCGTGCTTAGCTGCCTGAAGCTGTAAATCATGCTCATCGATGGCTCGTTTGCTGTCAGCTTTAGTAAAATAGAAAATTGCTTTCTTGGGCAACAATTCAAGTACACTATCGAGGTCTTTGTCGTTGACCATACCGAAGATGATGTGCATCTGATGACATTGCTGCTGTTGCAATTGTTGGGAAAGATATTGCCAACCACCAACATTATGTCCTGTGTCACATACCACTTTGGGATTTTGCTGGATAACTTGCCAGCGGCCCATCAGACCTGTCGAGATCGCAACATGTTCAATGGCACGCTGTACTTCAGAACGACACTTGTCTTGATTCTCCCGTTTCTCACAGATGCAGAGGTAGCCCATCTTAGCCAATTGATAGGTTGCCTGCAGAATGGTATTCATATTCTTCTGCTGATAGGAACCACCCAAGTCACCATGTAAAGTTCCGTTGTGAAGAGTGTGATAAAGCATACCACCATGAGGGAGTGATTCAGCAGTAAGAACTTCCTGATAATCTTCTGCAAAAATGATAGGTGCATCTATTTCTTTTGCTTTTGCTTCAAACACGGGGCGTGTTTCCTGATTATTCTCACCAATAATAACAGGCACACCTTTTTTGATGATACCAGCCTTCTCACCAGCAATCTGTGCCAACGTGTTACCCAGAAACTGGGTATGGTCAAAACTGATATTGGTGATAATGGAGAGAATAGGGGTAATGATATTGGTACAATCCAAGCGTCCTCCCAGTCCAACCTCAATGACAGCTATGTCTATTTGCTGATCTTTGAAGTATTTGAAAGCCATTGCGGTGGTAACTTCAAAGAACGAGGGATGAAGAGGTTCGAAAAAAGAACGCTCACGCTCCACAAATTCCATAACATATCGCTCACTGATAGGTTTTCCATTGACACGTATGCGCTCGCGAAAATCTACAAGGTGGGGTGAGGTGTAGAGACCTACCTTGTATCCACACTCCTGCAGAATAGCTGCAATGGAGTGTGAACAAGAGCCTTTACCATTTGTGCCAGCAATATGAATGGTGGCATACGACTGGTGCGGATGGCCAAGATGCTCATCGAACGCCAGACTGTTTCCAAGTCCCTCTTTATAACCCGTACTGCCCTGTCGCTCGAACATGGGCATCTGGTTATAGAGATAGTGGCAGGTTTCTTGGTAGGTCATTGTAATTACGAATTACGAAAAGTAATTCTTGAACTTCTGGAAGATGGAACGCTTAGTTGCAGCATCCCCCTTGAAATTATCACTTTCGCGGAACTGTTCAATGACAGTTTTCTCCTCCTTACTCAAGGTTTTTGGTACATAGACGCTGACATTAACAACGAGATCACCGTTACCACGTCCATAGCCTTGAACAGCAGGCAGGCCCTTTCCACGCAGACGCATGGTTTTGCCGGGTTGTGTACCTGCCTCCATCTTTACCTTCAGTTTATTTCCTTCAATGGTGGGAATCTCTACCTCACCACCCAACGCAGCTGTTGGGAAATCAAGTAACAGGTTATATATTAAGTCGTTGTTATCGCGAATAAAGGTATCGTTTTCCTCCTCTTCAATAAATACCTGAATATCGCCATTGATACCCTTATGACGTCCAGCATTACCCTTACCAGGAACATTGACTATCATACCTTCAGCGACGCCAGCAGGAATCTTGATTTCTACTACTTCTTCGCCCTTGACAACACCAGAACCGCCACATTCATGACATTTGTTCTTGATAACGGTACCTTCACCACCACATGTAGGACAAACGCCCTGTGTCTGCATCATACCAAAGATGCTTTGTGTGGTATGTGTGATAACACCTGAACCATGACACGTAGGACACTGGTCGTTGGTACTGCCAGCCTCAGCGCCGGAGCCGTTACAGTGAGAACAAGTGATATCTTTGCGAACCTTGAATTTCTTGGTGACACCATGAGCAATCTCCTCTAAAGATAACTTAACCTTGAGTCGAAGGTCGGAACCACGATGTTTCTGTGGACCACGGCTACCACCACCAAAACCTCCGAAACCTCCTGCACGACCACCGAAGATATCACCAAACATCGAGAAGATATCGTCCATATTCATAGATGCTCCACCAAACGGATCAAAACCGCCCGCACCACCAGGACCATTGAAACCAAAGGTGTCATATTGCTGACGCTTCTGGGGGTCATGCAATACATCGTAAGCCTCAGCAGCTTCCTTGAATTTCTCCTCAGCCTCCTTATTACCTGGATTACGGTCTGGGTGGTATTTGATGGCTATCGTGCGATATGCCTTCTTAATCTGGTCTTCTGTGGCATTCTTATCAACGCCAAGCACTTCGTAATAGTCTCGTTTTTGTGCCATTATTCTATAACTTCTTACTTTTTAATCTAACATCAGACATCTTACTGTCCTACTGCCACTTTAGCGTGACGGATTACTTTGTCGTTCAACTGGTAGCCAGTCTGCAGGCAGTCGATAACTTTTCCTTTTTTGTCGTCGCCCATGCCGGGAACCATTGCTACAGCCTCGTGCAAATCTGTGTCGAAGTCGGCATTCTCAGTATCAATCTTTTTAACGCCCAGACCTTCTAGGGCTTTCATGAACTTATTATATATCAGTTCCATGCCTTCACGCAGTACAGCAGGGTCATCAGTCTTTGTACCATTCTCAATAGCGCGCTCCATATCGTCGATAATAGGCAATACGGCACTAACAGCCTTCTCGCCACCATTCAGGATAAGCTCTGCTTTCTCCTTCAGGGTGCGCTTGCGGTAATTGTCAAACTCTGCAGTCTTATAGAGCATCTGTGTCTTCAACTGTTCAATCTCTGCTTTAGCAGCCTCCAATGGGTCTTGCCCCTCTGTAGGTTCAACAGGTGTGTCTTCTTGGGTGTCAGCGACAGAGTCACTGACTACATTTTCGTTGAAAACAGTTTCTTGCTGTTCCTCTTCGTTCTTTATTTCTTCTTCTGTCATAGTGTTTTGAATTTTTGTCCTAACAGCTCGTCTGCAAATTCTGTGCCAAACAATTGTCTATTAATTGTACAGTTCAACTTTCTTCTCCTTGATGCTTTCGTCGTAAATATAGTCATCATAGGTGGTCAACTTATCGATGGTTCCCTTTGGTGTCAATTCGATAATACGGTCGGCTATAGTGTTGATGAACTCATGGTCGTGTGAGGCAAACAAGATGTTACCCTTGAACGAGATAAGATTATTGTTGAAAGCCTGGATAGACTCCAAATCCAAGTGGTTGGTGGGGGTGTCTAGAATCAGACAATTAGCATTCTTCAGCTGCATACGGGCTATCATGCAACGCATCTTCTCACCACCAGAGAGCACACAGACCTTCTTCTGGATGTCCTCATCCTTGAATAGCATACGACCCAAGAATGATTTCATCATAACCTCATTACCCGTGCCGTACTGTGACAGCCAATCTACGAGGTTCATCTCTGACTTGAAAAACTCGGTGTTGTCGAGTGGGAGATAGGCAGTAGTGATTGTAACGCCCCACTTATATGTGCCGGCGTCAGCCTCGCGATTGCCATTGATAATCTCGAATAGTGCAGTCATCGCCTTCGGGTTGTGTGACAAGAAGACAGTCTTCTGGCCCTTCTCAATGGTGAATGACACATTATCGAACAGTACCGTTCCGTCAGCATCCAGAGCCTTTAGTCCTTCTACCTCCAATATCTGTGTGCCAGGCTCGCGCTCCATTGAGAAAATGATGCCAGGGTACTTACGTGTTGACGGGGTGATTTCTTCGACATTCAACTTCTCCAACATCTTCTTACGCGATGTCGTCTGCTTCGACTTGGCCACATTGGCAGAGAAGCGGCGGATAAATTCCTCCAACTGCTTGCGCTTCTCGTCAGCTTTCATCTTCTGGTTCTGAGCCTGACGTAGTGCCAACTGACTGGACTCGTACCAGAACGAGTAGTTTCCCGAGAACAGCGTTACCTTACCGAAGTCGATATCTACAGTCTGGGTTGATACTGCATCCAGGAAGTGACGGTCGTGAGACACAACCAACACACATTGCTCTAAGTTAGACAGGTATTCCTCCAACCACTGAACAGTATCGAGGTCGAGGTCGTTGGTTGGCTCGTCGAGCAACAAGTTATCAGGATGTCCAAACAACGCTTTGGCCAGCATCACGCGCACCTTCTCATTATTAGAAATGTCCGACATCTGGGCGTAATGTTGTTCCTCCTTGATACCCAAATTCTGCAACAGCTGTGCAGCCTCGCTCTCAGCCTCCCAACCATTCATCTCAGCAAAGGCCATCTCTAGGTCGGCAGCACGAACACCGTCTTCTTCTGTCATTTCCTCTTTCGCATACAGTGCCTCACGCTCTTTCATGTTCTGCCACAATGGCTGATGTCCCATCAGTACCGTGTTCATCACAGAAAACTCATCATACTTGAAGTGGTCCTGCTCCAAAACGGACATACGTTCTCCTGGAAGCATCTCGACGGAACCTTTATTAGGTTCCAGTTCACCACTGATGGCACGCAACAAAGTAGACTTACCGGCACCATTAGCGCCAATAATACCATAAATATTACCACTCGTAAACTTTAGATTGACGTCCTTATACAACGTCTTTTTTCCAAACTGGATAGCCAGATTTGTGACTGTTATCATCTCTTCTTTATACCTATTATATTATTTGCGGCTGCAAAGGTACGAATAAGTGAGCGAAAAACCAAATTTATTTGAGTTTTTCCGAAGGGAAGTACTTTCGAGCAATAACTCAAAGGTACAATGAAAAAAGGAAATACACAAATTATACAGGGCTTTTATAACATCTGTAACAGTTCTTGGATGTAGTCGCGTTGCCAATCGCTTTCATGGTAATGCACACCATCGTAGCTCAACACATCAAGGTCTAAAGTGCAGACTCCTGGCTGACGTCCACTGTCACGCTCCATCTTTTTAAGAAGCGCATTAAGGGCATCAAGTTCCAAGGTGGTGCTACCAGCGACAAGACTATTCAAGAAATGGTCGCTATGAGACAATCCTATAGGTTCAGTCCAGATGGCAGGTGTTGTTCTGCCATCTGGGACTAACAGTTCAAGCAACTTTTGGGTAGCTACATTGATGTTATTCTCCTGCTGAGTATTCGATCCTAAAGCAATGAGTACCTCGTGCTTCATTTTGCTTCGGTTATGATACCATGTCTATAGGCATAGAGTAGTTGGCGGAGGTCAGCAATCTGGCTGCGCAACTCAACACCTTTATCTGTATCAGCAACCAGCATTCGATGGGCTGAGAGTTCTACGAGTTGAGTAGTCGACTTGATGTCTGTACCTTTCTCTATAGCTTCTGATGCACTAGTAAATGGTTCATGCTGAACAAGTTGGAATCCTCTGCTGTGGTAAACCAGCGTATATCCGGCAATTCCTGTCTCAGAGTGATAAGCTTGTGAAAAGCCACCGTCAATAACCATCAATTTACCATTAGCCTTGATAGGATTTTCACCTTTCGAAGCATGTACAGGAACATGACCATTGATGATATGACGGTTTTCGCCTTGTACACCAAAAGCATCGAGGATACGATCTACCACTTCCTCTGAATCACGCATACGGAAGTAATTACCTTTCTCCTCTTTAAACATTGTCTTGTCTGTCAGGAAATAGCGCTCAAAAGTGGCCATTTTTGACTTGTCAAAGAGAGGAGAGTCCTTGCCACACCAAAGGTAGAGGAAGTAGTCACGTGCATATAGACGTAGTTCTTTGTCAGTATCACTTTCGAAGGCTGCACGTACAAGCATACCAATATGGTGCATCAGTTCTTTACCACTATAATATCGCCCATTATATAGTTCTACCTCCTTCAGTGTGCCATCATCGTTCAAAGGAACAGATGCATGGTATAGTAAGTTCTGGTTGCAAATGGTATACATACAGCCGTGGCTGAGCAACATCTTAATATGCTTCTGCAATTTCTCGCTGGCTTTGAACAAGTGGTGCAGGCGCTCCATCAACTGATTTTCCTCATCTGTCAACTCACATGGATTCTTTGGATCAATGGTGGGGAAGTTATTCGAACGCATCTCATACTCCTTGCCGTCAATGACCAATATACCACGTTCATAATCTATATGGTCAAGCAAACAACGGTCCATCATTCCCCATTCTGGACGACGTTTGAAAATCTGAGCCTCTTTTTTAAACTGGATAATGGAGATGGCTTTATGCATCTGTGCTGTCAGACGAATGTATTTCTCTTCCATCGTGTTGCCCGTCATCAGTTTTGGAATAAACTCCTCGCAGGGGTCGTCACCATAGACTTCCATAGCGAAGGTGGCCAGAGGTACAAGATTGATGCCGTAGGCCTCCTCAACAGTAGCCAGGTTTGCATAGCGCAACGATAATCTCAATACGTTACAAATACAGGCATTATTACCTGCTCCTGCACCCATCCACAGTATGTCATGATTACCCCACTGGATATCCCACGAGTGATATTGCTTCATGGTGTCAAGAATAATGTGGGCACCAGGACCACGATCGTAGATGTCGCCCAGGATGTGCAGCTGGTCTATAGCCAAACGCTGGATGACATTACACAAAGCAATAATGAAATCGTCTGCACGACCTGTTGATATGATGGTATCCACGATGACACTGACATACGCAGCTTTGTCAGTATCATCAGTACGTTCATGTAACAGTTCCTCGATGATGTAGGCAAACTCCTCAGGCAAAGATTTACGTACCTTTGAGCGCGTGTACTTCGACGAGACATCACGACAGACTGCTACTAGACGATGGATGGTGATGTGATACCAGTCGTCTAAGTCGTCAAACTCAGCAGCTTTGATGAGTTCTAGTTTTTCTTCCGGATAATATATCAAGGTACACAATTCGCGACGTTCCTTGTCGCGGATGTCACCAGCAAACAGTTCACTGACCTTACGACGGATATTTCCCGAGGCATTTTTTATGACATGCTTAAAAGCGGCACTCTCTCCATGCAAGTCTGCCAAAAAGTGCTCCGTACCCTTTGGTAGGTTAAGAATAGCTTCCAGATTGATAATCTCTGTCGAAGCGGCTGCTATTGTTGGGAATGAGGTTGCCAACAGTCGCAGATAATGCATATCGTGCTCTGAGAATTGTTCTTTCATAGTCTTATATTTTTAGGTATTATATTTTCAAGTGATTATCAATGTATTTCCTCATGTGGCGTGTCAAACGGTCATCGAGTGGGGGCATTGGCATGTGTCCTTCGTCTAATCCCGTCAGATCATAGGTTAGTTGCATGATTCGCCGTGCAAATTTGTATAGGCGGCGCTCTTTCAGTGCATCGCAGAGTTGGTCTTCTGCCGTGTCATGGTTTCGCAATTCCCTGTCTAATTCTACTAAATGAGACAAAGTCAGTCGATGATGCATAGTCAAACGACGCAAATGACGGAACGTGGCCATCAACCGGTCATTCTCCGTGGCATACTGCATACCGATAGCTTCTTCTATGGTTTTCGAGGGCTCATAGCCATCGGGCATAAAACAAGGCATCTGCTGAATGTCAAAATCCGGGGCATCGATATGTAGAGTTTGAAGACCACGTCTAACTGTTTCTGCCACTTGTTCGTGGTGAACAAAACAGTAGAGCATACGCCATTGGCTATTGTCAGTGATGGTAACATATGACTCGCCGAGCCAACGCACATCACCTGTAACACCCACCTTCAGCAACTGGCGTAGGGTAGTTTTGGTGCCATCAGTCATCAACTCCCATGTGTTGCTGTCCATAATTTTGCGATAGACCTTCCACTGTTGCTGCGCCATCAGCTTTGCAGTTGTTGTATTGGTTATCAGACTATTGCGAATGATAACTGTACGACTGTTCCACGATAACTTGCGTAGACATTCTTCCTCCATCTTTCCTTGTACAATGACAGCATAGGCCCGTTGAACGAGCTTACGCTGGAAAAGCAATTGCTTGGGCAGTTTTTCTTTCCAATAACGTTGTTTCATTATCCACGGCTCTAACTGTCCGTGAGGTGTCACTATCAGACGTGTTCCCAATTGTAAGGCTATACGTGCTATACGATTAGCGGCATATTGCCAGCAACCATGTATATGCAACAGGTCGTAATGTCTGTCGCGCAATGACTGAAGTGCCTCCTGAAGTGTGCTTACCGATTCGTTCTCAGCATCGTTCCCCATTTCCTCACATAGCGTCTTAACATAAGCTATGACACCTTCAGGGGCATTGCTAGCATAGTAGTGTAATATCCTCATGCGAACATGTTTTTGAAGAACACGGCGATACCCAGACGCATTCTCTTGCTCATACCTAGTCGCTGGTCGAAGAGCATGATAGCATTGAATATCGTATCTTTGTTCACGGCAATGGCATCATACATACCTCGTCGCATTCTGAACCAACGTCCTTTGTGTCCGCCTCCATCGCGACGCTCTGCTTTCAGCATAAAATCTGTGGCTTCGTCTAAATTATCGAATTGCTGGTGCGTTACCTCAGGAGCACCATGTTTCAGTCTGCAGTATACAGCTGTCACCTCGCCATCGGCCAATCCTGTCAGCCACTCATTAGAGAGGGGAGGACGGTGGATGTCGGCAAAGACAATACGGTCAGCCAAAGCCGCCTTAACACCTATGTTCAGCGCTAGTCTGAGACGACTGTTGTTTGGTACACTTTTTGGCAAAAAAGTAGTATACAAGTGGGAATTAGTTTCCTTGAGACGCTTCAGCACATTGGGGGTATCATCAGTCGACGAGTCGTCAACGACAATGACCTCAGCATGTGCAGCACCTGCCACAGTCAAAAACTGCGGCAGGTTATGCTCCAGCGTTTCGGCTAGGTCATGCACAACGATGACCACCGAAATATTATAGTCTCCCGTTCTTCCCACTTATTTCTTGCAATCTACAGCTGCCTGCTCTACGGGCAGACATGCTTTGTAGTTCTCAATATATTTCTCAAAACCTGCAACATCCTCGGCAGTAGGAGCTATTGAAACACCAGTATTACCAGCGAATACAACCTCCTCCAAGTAATCTGCCAGATTCTTGCCATTTTTATTGATTAGGTAGCCTGCCAACAGCGCAATACCCCAGGCGCCACCTTCACCAGCAGTTTCCATCACACTGATAGGACTGTTGAGAGCTGCAGCCAACATACGCTGACCAACACCTGCAGTCTTGAAGTAACCGCCATGACCAGTAATGCGATCCACCTTAATCTTCTCTTCTTTCAGCAGAATATCGTTACCAATCTTCAGTACGCCAATGGCACCATACAAGTGGGCACGCATAAAGTTAGCGAGATTGAACTTATCGTTAGCCGAGCGTACGAACATGGGGCGACCCTCTTGTAATCCTGTAACGGGTTCGCCGCTGACGTAGTTGTAAGCCATCAGACCGCCACAATCCGTATCACCTTTTAGAGCCTCGTTGAACAGCTTACCATAGAGCTCATTCATATCAACTTTAATACCCAAAAGCTGTTGATATTCTTTGAACAGACTCACCCAGGCATTGATGTCTGACGTACAGTTGTTGCAATGAACCATTGCAACGAGCGATCCGTCAGGTGTTGTTACCATATCAATCATCTCATAGGGTTTGCTGAGTGGTTTCTCCAGCACAATCATCGAGAACGAGGAAGTACCTGCTGAAACGTTACCTGTACGTTGCTTGACTGCGTTGGTTGCAACCATACCCGTACCGGCATCACCTTCAGGAGGACAAACTGGAACGCCTGCTCTCAGGTGTCCACTGATGTCGAGTTTCTTTGCCCCCTCAACAGTCAGCACACCAGCATTCTCGCCAGCAACCAAAGACTTCGGCAGGATGTCTTCCAAGCTATAGGGCAACCCCTTAGCAGCCAGGATTTTATTGAACTTAGCTACCATCTCGGCATCATAGGTCTTCGTAGCAGGATCAACAGGAATCATACCAGAAGCATCACCTACGCCTAACACAAATTCACCTGTAACCTGCCAGTGTACGTAACCTGCCAGCGTAGTTAGGAACTTGATATCCTTTACGTGTTCGTTGCCCTCCAGAATGCACTCATAAAGATGTGAAATGCTCCAACGCAGAGGAATGTTATAGTTGAAAAGTTCAGAGAGTTCTGCAGCAGCCTTACCAGTGTTGGTGTTACGCCAAGTGCGGAATGGCACTAGAATCTCCTGTTTCTCATTGAAGGCCATGTAGCCGTGCATCATAGCAGAGAAACCAATAGCTGCCAGCGACTCTATCTCGCAGTCGTACTGAGCTTTTACATCCTTGCGAAGATCAGCATAACAGTCTTGCAGACCCTTCCAGATAATGTCAATACTGTAAGTCCATAGTCCGTCTACGAGTTGGTTTTCCCACTCGAACGAACCTTGGGCAATGGGCTTATTCTCCTGGTCGATCAGTACGGCCTTAATACGTGTGGAACCAAATTCAATTCCCAGAATGGCCTTGCCGGCCTCGATGGTTTGTTTTGCTGTCATTGTAATATAGGTTTTTAAATGTTTCTGCAAAGGTAGTGTTTTTTGCGCGCATTGCCAAACTTTTCAGTAGATATTTTAAAGGAAATTCGTTAGCAACACCCATAAAATATGCTTTCTTCATAAAACTTATTAAATATTAGAAAAAAGATACTTATTTTTGCGCAATAATTTGTATTTTTGTACTCAAAATGATGAAATAACAACTAACTAACTTACAAAAACTTAAATTATGAGACTGAAGAAAACTGTCTTCGCTGTCCTTGCAACCCTGATGACCACAGGTGTTTCAGCGCAAGTGAAGTATCCGTTCCAGAATCCCTCCTTATCTAATAAGGAACGTGTTGAAAACTTACTATCATTACTCACTCCCGATGAGAAGGTAGGACTGATGATGAACAAGTCACAATCTGTTGATCGACTTGGCATCCCCAGTTACAACTGGTGGAGCGAGGCGTGTCACGGTGTTCGCCAAGGAGGCTATACGGTTTATCCGCAACCTATTGGTATGGCTGCTGCTTTCAATGCTCAATTGGTATATGACGTCTTCTCACAGGTTAGCGACGAAGCACGTGCCAACTGGAATCGTACCGATCATAATGACCCCAAGCTGTTCAACGTACCTCAGGGCGTTACCTATTATCCTGGTAATCCAGAGTTGACGTTCTGGTGTCCTAACGTGAACATTTTCCGCGATCCTCGATGGGGACGTGGACAGGAAACCTGTGGTGAAGACCCTTATCTGAATGCCGTTTTGGGCGTACAAACTGTCTTGGGAATGCAGGGTAATGACGATAAGTATTTCAAGACCCATGCGTGTGCCAAACACTACGCTGTAC
>JAEEGG010005664.1_pt1 | contig 29496 bp, 14 predicted proteins | sample 9134161 | NCBI WGS metagenome assembly JAEEGG01 (sample SAMN16246543, study PRJNA631951) | gut metagenome | biome: gut microbiome; feature: rumen; material: CR-attached | host: Bos | place: Iran: Karaj | collected 2018-10
CGGTACCGCAGTCTGCGCCGGTTACATGATTTCCAGACTCTCGTAGTCTAGACTGTGTCATGGCGAGCCCGCAAGGGCGTGGCCATCACAGACCCGCGAAGGCGGGGATCTCCTTGCAAAGGAATGCTCTCGGCAATACGCCGGGGGCTCCTTTTTTCTAAATTTGCTTGCCACAGGGAATATGGTAGTTGTGTGGGTGGAGTATGCATGAAAAGACTGATCGTATTGATTTCGTTGTTGCTGATGGCTACGGCTGCCATGGGTCAAACAGATAAACCCCAACCCAAAATGAACTTGCGTATGGGAAGTACTCAGCAGACGGTATTTCCTGGCGATACCATAGAACCCGTTGTTTTTGTGGTTGAAGGGGCTCATGTTGTAGAATACACGCTTTTGGATTCGCTCACCGGTGTGTTTGAGTACAACGATTGGGTCGAAAAATCGCTTGCCACTGTTTCGGGGACTGTCGCTACTGACACGGACCCCGGCAAATACCTGATAGAGATTCTTGCAACGGATACGATAAATGGAATCAGCGCTAATTCCATGTTTTATATTACGGTCCTCTCGTTAAAGGATGCGTTTGTACTTTCTGGCGGAAACTTGAAGCAGAACGTTATGGCTGGGGATTCCATCGAGCCGATTGTGTTCGACTACCAGAAGTTTCACAATTATCGCATCGACAATCTGCCATCGGGCCTGATAGACAAAAAAGACACTAATTCCAAGACGATCACGATTGAAGGAGCTGTCGAAGACTCTCATAAAGACGAAAAATACACGTTTGCATTGGTCGTTTATTTAACAGAACGGGATTCTGTTGTCTATAACATCGAACTTGAAGTAGAGCATATTCCTGTTGTCACCTCCATTAAGGCGCTAGGAAATGATTCGCAGGTTGTTGTCGCTGGCGACAGCATCAAGCCCATCACGCTCAAATACGAAAACATTACCGACTTGCACTTTAAGGACATCCCGAAGACTTTGGATCCCTATGATGACCCCGAGGCAAAAACGTTTTTGTTGCAGGGTGCCATTCCAGAAGATTTCGGTGACTCGACACTTGTCATGAGTATATGCGCAAAAGGCCTCGACAACAACGATACGGCGTTCATAAAGCTCATGATCAAACACAAACCCGGTGAAACGAAGATTAAACATGCCAGCGGCAAAACGACGCAGACCGTAAATGCCGGCGATTCGATCGAGCCCATTGTATTCAAGTACGAATTGGCAATGAACGCATTGGGATTAAACTTCCCCAAGGGGACGCTTGTCGCTGAGAGGGACACAAAGGCAAAAACCATTACCGTTAAAGGCGCGGTGAGCAAAAAGGCGAGTGGTGAATACAACATAAAGGTTGTCGCCGAAGGTTACGAGAACAACGATACGGCAAAGGTGAAAATCATCGTGAAGAATCCGGAGGCCACTTCAAGTTCGTCTGTAGCAAAATCCTCCAGCTCCAAATCGAAATCCTCGAGCAGTGCGAAATCGGGTTCTTCGACGAAGTCCAGCAGTTCCAGCAAGAAGGGCAAGAACGCTTTGCCGGCGGTTGCCGTTGCCCCGCAATTCATGCTGTCGGCTGTCGGCCGTGACATCCAGGTGTCGGGCGTTTCGGAATTGGCGCCCTCTTACACCGTGTTCGATATGCAGGGGCATGTTCTTCGCAAGGGTGATGTCCATAGCAGCAGTTTCACCATCCCGATGGGTAATGCGGGCAATTACCTGGTGCGCATCGGCTCGCGGGTACATTGTGTCTCGGTGAAATAAGAACTTTTCCCCAAAGATTATCACGCTTGTTGTCCCCGGCTTGTCCGGGGATTCTTTTTTTTCAGAGCCTTTGTTATATTTTTTTTTGTGAAAAACTTGCATTTTTGCCTTTTGAAAAGTGGGCTACTCCTTGCCATTGCAATTGCCTTCTTGAATGCCTGCAGCAATAGTGAGGTGGAATTTGATGCTGTGGAATTTGTTGATAATATTGCTCTTAAAGAGGTTTCTAGTAGCTATCCATATACCGGGCTTCCCTACATATTCATAGATGTAGTCGATGGTTCGGGTATAACGAATAAGACGGATTATAAATATGCGGAAGTCCGCATTTGGAACGAAGCCCAAGATGGCGGCGTGCTTGTGAAATGCAATGTCAAGGGACGTGGAAATTCAACTTGGATAACTCCGAAGAAACCTTATAGGCTGAAGTGCGTCGACAAAATTTCGCCCTATTCTTTCCCTGAAGATAAGAACTGGGTCCTGTTGGCGAATCACTACGATAAGACCATGGCCAGAAATGCCTTGGCCTATTATATCTCGACTCTCTCTAATGCCCGGTACACGCCGCGAACCCATTTTGTCGAACTGGTCTTGAATAGCGAACATTTGGGAACATACCAGTTGGCGGAAAAGGTAAGGGTTGGCAAAAATAGGGTCAATATAGGCAAGAAGGATTTCTTGTTGGAGCTGGATAACCATCCGAGTTCGTCGGACGTGATTTTTACTGTCAAGCACTTGACCAAGCCAGTAAAGATCCACCATCCCGATGTGATAGAAGGGGATGAAGACTTCAATTATGCGAAAAATGCGATTCAGAAAATAGACAGCGTTCTTTTCTCGGATAATTTCCTTGACCCTGATGAAGGTTATAAAAAGTACGTGGATTTGCCTTCGCTGGTTGAATGGTTCGTGTTTACCGAGATTGTCAAAAATCCTTCAAATGTTGTTAACTGGTATATGACTTACGAACGTGGGGGGAAGTTGAAGATGGGACCTTTCTGGGATTACGACCTTGCTTTCGCAAATTCCTTGTGGTTAGCGGAGGCCAATTTGACTGAAGGGTTCTTGATGGAAACGGTTCCTTGGTTTACAAGATTTCTTAAAGATTCCAGATTCATTCAAATGGCAAAAGAACGTTTCGGTTATTTCTATGCCCGTAAGGATGAGATTGTTGCATATCTAGACGAAACCGTCCGGCAAATCAAGCTCTCTGCTTCTATCAATAATGAAATCTGGGATGTTTTTGAGGGGCGGAATTTTTCAAGTTCCTATGACGGCGAAGTCGAATTTACAAAGCAATGGATTTTAGACCGCTTTGAATGGCTTAAGGGCGCATTCCAAGAACTTTAGAATATCCGAAGGCTCTGAAAAAATATATTTTCTCCTACATCAACCCAGAGGAGAGAATATGTTTACGAAAAAAGGAATCCTGCTTGCCGCAATCGCATTGCTGGCTATATCTGCGAATGCAGAGAAAAGGACGATTACCCCACAAGTGCCCACGCTTGTGAACGGCTGTTACCAGATTTCAAATGCCGAAGAACTGTACGGCTTTGCCGAACTTCTGAATGTCCAGTATTATGACGAAAGGAAATATTTTCATGGTTGTGTTGAACTCACCGCCGATATTGTTGTGAACGAGGGTGTCTTCAAGAATGGGGTGCTGAACGTAGCGGATACGGCAAATTTTGTCTTTTGGGAACCGATACAAAGATTTCTTGGAACATTTGACGGCAAGGGTCATTCTATTTTGGGATTGTTCAATAACGATGAAGAGAGTGGGGTAATGGGGCTTTTTGAAGATCTTTATGGAGATTCCTTTAGAGATACGGTGATAATCCGTGACCTTCATATCAAGGACGTTTTCTTTAACTCAGAGAATTTGGTTGGAGCTATTGCCGGCTATGTTGATAAGACTACTTTGATTATTTCTAATTGCAGCGTAGATGGTGTTGTGATGGGAGAGTCTGAGGTGGGTGGTTTTGTTGGAAACGGAGATGATGACAATGCTATTTTAAGGATTTCGAATAGCTATAACAAGGCCTCTGTTAGTGGACATTCGTATGTTGGAGGCCTTGTAGGATATGCGAAAGGAGCTGAACTGATAAATGTTTATAACGCCGGTTCTGTGTCTGGGAAGGTTGGCAAATCGATTGGTGGCATTATTGGGGAAAAGAATGATGATCTGTATCTATACAATGTGTTTAACGTGGGGTCCGTTACGGCTTTGGATAGTGTTTCCACGGTAGGTGCGATTGTTGGTTCCTGTGGATTTTTTTGTGGGGAAGAATATCTTCATTATGACAATGTGATGTATCTTGCGTCTGATGTAGATCATGATTGGGGCGTGCCTGTATCCGAAGAAAGCTTTAGGAATGGCGCTGTCGCAATGGTGCTGCACGATTATTTGGGGTACGCGAAAAATCTTGGGCTTAGTGTAGATGGTTCTATATGGGGCCAGAATGTGGGTGTAGATGCATATCCGAACTTTAGCGGTTCTATTGACGGTGAATTGTCTTTTGATGCGATAACGCTTAGCCTTGATACGGGAAGTGCTGTGCTCTGGACAAAACAGATTCCGCGTGGTTTGCGCTACAAGTTGCCGAATGTAGAACGCGAATACTATGCGCTTTTAGGGTGGTACGATAATGCAGAGCTTTCCGGTGATTCGGTAACGCATGTTCTCGAAACGCAGACGACGGATGTAAAATACTGGGGCTATTATAAACGAAAATACAAGGTGACGCTTGAAATGGAAGATGCTACAGTTCATCCGTACGATCAAGTGAATTCCTACGTCTATACAATTGGTGCAAAACTTCCGACATTTGTTTCTCGTAAGGGGTATGTCTTTGCGGGTTGGTATGAAAATGAAGATTTGAGCGGCAAGCCCGTCGCGAACATTTCGGCTACGGCTACGGGTGACAAGACGTTTTATGCCAAGTGGCTAAAGATCAAGACTCCAACAAAGGAAAGCGATGGATGCTACGCTATTTCGGACGCCGCCGAACTTTATGGTTTTGCCGCCATCGTGAACGGAACCAATGGAAAGGCTAAGGAAAAGGCCGCCTGCGGAAAGTTGACGAAGGATATTGTCGTAAACGAGAATGTCTTGAATTCCGATGGTTCGCTTAATATGGCGGATACCGCAGGCTTTATGCAGTGGAATCCGTTGGACAGCTTTGCCGGAATCTTCGATGGAAACATGCATACGATTTCGGGCTTGTATGCCAAAGAAGATATTTCGACATATAGTTATGATAGGGGGATTGGTTTTATTGGCACTGCTTATGGAACAGGTGACGATCCTATTGTCATCAAGAATGTGGGAATCATCGGCTCGTACTTCAATTCGCTTGTGTCAGATGCCGGGGGAATTATCGGAAAGGTTTTGGATAATAAACCCGATTACTTGATAACGCATATTCAAAATTCCTACAATGCGTCTACCGTGGCTGGTTATGTATCGTATGTTGGAGGTATTGTCGGTAGCGTAAGTGGCACGCTGGAGGTTGATAATTGCTACAATCTGGGACTTGTGCTAGGAAGCACAATTTATGATGATCCTGCTGGCGGAATAGTCGGCCAGGTTACTTATGCTGCTGCGGCATATATCAGCAATAGCTACAGTGCGGGAAAGATTGTTGCAAATCGATGGACTCCCATTGTGAGTGGTAAGGCTCAAATAGGGAACGCAGTATATGTAGATGTTACAAACTCCTACTATCTGGATTCGCTAGCTTCTCAGACGGTTGGCGATTCTCTCGGAATACCTGTGACTGCCGATCAGTTGAAGAATGGTACTGTTGCTCTTTTACTGCATGATGGGGAGAAAGGGTCTTTATGGGGACAAAACGTCGGTGTGGACGATCATCCGGTGCTTTCGGGAGAAATCAAGAATGCAGATGGTGTTAAGAAGTCCGTGACATTCCATACCATCGAAAGCGATACGAACAAATATTACGATTTCTATATCCCTGGATTTTATAAAGTGCTGCCTTACAAGAGCGAAGTGACTGCGCCGCACATGGACTTTTTGGGATGGTATGATAATGCAAAATTTAATGGTGATGTTATTTACGGAATTTCGGAGGATGCTACTGGAGACTTGGATATTTATGCCAAGTGGGAACCGCATCTTTATAAAGTCCTTACCATAGGTCTTCGTGTGGATCAAACTACATACATGACTTACTATACTCCGGTCGGGACGGTCGAAGGGGTTGATGAAAGTAAAGGCTATAAATATGGTGAAAAGATTACTTTGAAAGCCGTAACCGAAGCGGGGCATTGCTTTGATTACTGGGAAGATGATACTGAAAATCATAATCCTGTGCGAACCGTTATGGTTGCTAGCGATACGCTTTTCAGGGCGTTCTTTGTGAAATCCGATTCTGCGTGTCCGGAATATAGTTCGAGCAGCGAGTCGTCTAGCTCTTCGTCTGAACCCGCATCTTCGAGCAGCGTGAAGTCGAGCAGCAGTGTCTCGCCGACGTTGTCGAGCAGTAGCGAATCTCCAAAATCCTCGAGCAGCAGCGTTTCGCCGAAGTCGTCAAGTAGTGATAAGTCGAAGTCCAGCAGTTCCAGCAAGAAGGGCGATAAGGACGGCCTGATGACCATTGCGCAGGCTCTACAGTTTAGCGTGGAAGTTGTCGGGCGCGACATACGTGTGTCTGGCGTGTTCGATGCTCGCTCCTATGCCCTTCTCGACATGCAAGGCCGCGTGCTTCGCAGGGGACCTGTCACTGGAGTGAGCTTTGCCATCCCGGTCAACCGTGCGGGCACGTACTTTGTCCGCGTCGGCAACGGAATGCAACGTGTTTCCGTGAAATAAGCATTTCGCTAAAATCTAAGGAATCCCCTCGGCAAAATCCGGGGGGATTTTTTTTAGGTTTCGCTTATTTTGTTCTATACATTTGTATTTTTGTTTTACAGATTGCAAAAAAACTTTTGCCTGATTTGTAAAATGGTGAAATTTGCTTAAAAACGCAATTTTTGTTTTACGAAAAATATTGCATGCTGCTGCGAGATAACCTATTTTATTGTCATGATGAAATCGGTTATTGAATATAAAGATTATCGCGAGTATGTACTCGATTACTACCGCGAGCGCAAGCGCACTTCGGCGTTTACATGGCGCGAGTTTGCGAGGCTGGCGGGGTTTGCCTCGGGATCGTACTTGAAGCTTGTTTGTGATGGTAAGACCCGGCTTCGTGAGGAAGGAGCGAAAAAGACGGCTCTTGCCATGGGGTTGTTGGGCTTCGAGTACGACTACTTTATCTTGATGGTTCGTTACGAAAGTGCGAAGACGGACCGGGAAAAGAAAAAGTGCTTCGAGGAAATCCAGGCGCTGAGTGCAGCGAACCATGTGAAAATTCTCGGGAGCGACTTGTATACCTTCTACGAAACATGGAAACATTCCGTGGTGCGAGAACTTGCGGTCGCGATGCCGGGAGCGAAACCGAACGAGATTGCGAAGGTTTGCCGTCTCCCGATTTCGGCCGCGGATGTCAGCAGCAGCCTCAAGTTCCTTGTGAATTCAGGATTCTTGACGATGGATATAAAGGGCGCCTACCATCAGACGAACCGCTCGCTTACTACAGGTCGCCTGAAGGCCGTTTCGGTGGCGGTGCATTCGCTGTTACGCCAGATGGGCGAGTTTGCGCTTGAGGCTTTTGACAAACTGCCGATTTCGGAACGCCATTTTAGCGGTATATTCATGGGAATGACCGCCGCAAGCTACGAAAAGGTCGTCGAAGAACTCACGGAGTGCCGCAAGCGTATCGTGTCGATTGTTTCTGCTGACAAAGACGTGGAGAAAGTTTGCCGTTTGAATATGCAGCTTTTCCCACTTACTGAGAACTTGAAAAATATCAATGGGAAAGGAGTGAAGATATGATTGAGAATTATGATGAGACAAGAAATGCCGTCCATCCGGAAAAACCGGTGATGGCGAAAACTGGAATTGCATTGGCTCTTGCGATGGGAGCTATATTCAGTGGTTGTTCCGAGATTGGCGGGTCTGCCGGAACCAGCGAAGAGGCCGAAGGCATCGTCGCGATTGCGAACAAAAAGATTTCGGGCGCGGCGCAGAAAGGCCCGCTCGTAAAGGGTTCCGAAGTGGTTCTTCGTGAAACGTCGGCAGAGGGCAACCTTGAACCCACCGGCAGAGAATACACTACGGTGACCATTAATGATAAGGGTGATTTCAATTTTGATAGCCTTAATCTAGTAAGCCAGTACGTACTACTTTCTGCAGAGGGCTATTATATACACGATGGGGAAGTGTATTTCAATGATGATAATAGATCTGAAGAAGAAAAACGTTTCTCTGAATGCCCCATGCGTCTGGACGCCGTCTCTGACCTGCGAAAGCGCGAAACAGTAAACATCAATCTCTTGACTCATTTTGAATACAAACGTGTGTTGAACTTGATCAAATCCGGCAAAAACTTTGTTGAAGCGAAAAGACAGGCTTCCACAGAAGTTATGAATGCGTTCGGGGTAGATGTAGATGTGAGTTCTTCTGAAGATTTGAACATATTTAATACTTCTGATGCCGATAGAACACTTTTCAACATCAGTCTTCTGCTGGATGAAAGTAGCTCGTGGGAATTTTGGGATGGCACAAGCGATGAATGGGGGCCTGAGATACTCTTGGAAAATATAGACTGTTCCAAGTTACAGGCTTATATTGATGCATTTGCCAATGACTTTGCGGATGACGGTGTTCTCGGCGATTCCATTATGCAAGACCTTGCGACTCAGGCTTATCGCATTACTGGTGAGTACAGTCGTATGGAAGATATAGATGAATCCGACATGAGAAAAAAAGATCGCAAAGATCCGGGCTCGTACGAGGAACTTATGGTCATGAAAAAGAAATACGAATTTAGTAAGCTTTTATTTTTGAACTATATGGGAGTTGAACTTTGTACTGAAGATCTTTGGGGCGAGTACAGGGAATTCCATAAACCTATTATGGCTTACGATAATTCCTCCAATCAAATGATAGTTCTGCAGTCCGGTTATCTTCTTTGCAATGGTTCCAGTTGGGAAATAAAGACGAGTGGATATGTAGATTCTCTCAAAATGAAGATTGACCATGAATCGGGCACTATGATAGATCCGCGAGATGGTAATGTGTATAAAACGGTAAGTTTTGAGATTGGCGGGAAAAGATATGAATGGATGGCGGAAGACCTCAAATACGATTTAGGTACAGCCTATATGTGGACGTCCATTCCACAAAACGAAGGTTCAAATGGAATCTATAAATGGACATCTGCCATGCAGATAGACCCTAAATACATGACAGGGCCTGTTGAAGATGGTGTGATTGACGTGGTGCATCAAGGAATCTGCCCGGATGGTTGGCATATCTCTAGTGTTAAGGACTGGAATGCCTTGCTCGCTTATGTCGGTGGTGCCCTTAACTTGCTTAATGAAAACTGGAGGGGGGCTGCTGGTGTGCACTACGACAGGCTTGATTTCAATCTTTTGCCGATGGAAGATAACGCTGTCTATTATCACACGTACACACATCAATCTTTCCACGTAAATATCCAGGCGCAAATAGATACATTGAAGATGTATTATGATAATGCTCCATTTGCTTATGATGAAGATTTTTGGGGGGGATTTAATTATAGTGGTTATTTGAGCAACTTGGAATTTGATAACAAAACCTTTACCATCTATCTTGGATTTGACTCTGCGCGTAAAGAACCGAGAGAAAAAGCTCGTGTCCGCTGCGTGAAAAACTAGGATAATTTTCTCTCTCATTCAGGGCCCCGCTTGCGGGGCCTTTTTCATGTTCTGGGAACATGTACGGCATGTTCTGAATTGCGTGATTTTTAGCAAATTCTTAAAAATCGGTAAAATCTGCTGAAAAATGCAAATTTTATGTTCTGTTTTTGAAAAATTAAGATAAATTCATTACCATGAAGGAAATCGTTGAATACACAGATTATCGCAAGTTCATCAAAGATTACTACGATGAACGCAAGCGTTGCTCCGCTTTCTCCTGGCATGCGTTCGCCCAGAAAGCGGGCTTCTCTTCGGATGTCTACCTAAAGTATGTCTGCGAAGGGAAAAAGAACTTGAGTCTCGGATCGGCGGGCTCGGTGGCGAGCGCTATGGGGTTGGTCGGTTTTGAATACGACTATTTTATCCTTATGGTGTCGTATGCACATGCCAAGAGCGACGCTGCCAAGCGCGCCGCATTCGAGGAACGTTGCGCATTGGCGAATGCCCACAAGATGCGCATTCTCGGGAACGAAGAGTTTGACTACTTCAAGTCGTGGAAAAATTCGGTGATTCGCGAATTGGCTCCGCACATGCCCGGCGCAAAGCCGCTCGAGATAGCGAAGGCCTGCAAACCGAAGATTACAGCGGCGGAAGTTTCCGAGACGCTGGACTTCTTGGTGAAGGCTAAGCTTTTGAAGAAGGACAGGAACGGGAACTACCATCAGACGGATAAGGCGATTAAAATGGCTCCTGTGGAAGCTGTACCGCTGGCGGCTCGCGATCTGCAGCGCCAGATGGGGGAATTCGCTATCCAATCGCTTGGACTTCCGCTTTCCGAGCGTGTCATGTCGGGGTATACGCTGGGCCTTACGCTCCGTGCTTTCGAGCGCATCAAAAAGGAAACGGAGGATTACTACCGACGCGTCGTTGCGATCGCTACCGAAGACGACGAAACAGAACAGGTCTATCGCCTGAACGTGCAATTGTTCCCGATGAGCGAACGCTTGGGAACGGGGAATAAATGTGTATCTGATAAGGAGGAAGAAAAATGAAAAGGGATGTATATAAAGTTTTTGGGGAATGTTTGGTCCTTACGTTGGCTTTTGCCATTTTGCTGGGCTTTGTGGTCGCCTGTTCCGGTTCCGATTATAAAGATTTCTCAGGTGGCGTTTCCGGGGATGCGGGCGTTGTCGCCCTTAAGAACAAGCGGATTGCTGGCGTGGCACAAAAGGGCCCGCTTGAGAAGGGTTCCAATGTTGTACTCCGTGAAACATCGGCAGACGGTAGCCTTGAGCCCACGGGTAGGGAATACAATACAACGATTACCGGCGACAAGGGTAGTTTTACAATTGACGACATTGATCTAGAAAGTCAATATGTACTTCTTTCCGCTGAGGGGTACTACACCCATGAATGGGATCAATCTCGTTCGGAATGTCAAATGCACCTTGATGCGGTCTCTGATTTGGGAAATCGCAATACTTCGAACATCAATCTCTTGACTCATTTCGAATATAAGAGAGTGTTGAATTTGTTTAAGTCCGGCAAGTCGTTTGCCGAGGCAAAAAAACAGGCTATCACAGAAGTTTTTGCTGCGTTCGGAGTAGATATAGAGGCTCCGTTGGCAGAAGACTTGAATATTTTCAATACGACGGAAGGGGATAGGACTCTCTATAATATCAGCCTGTTTGTCGATTCTCGAGGTTTGTGGAATCCATGGGAAGGCGAAGATGATCCCTATGCTGAATGGGAACATTGGACAAATCCCGATAGTGTCGATTGTTCTAAGCTCCAGAAATTCATTGATGGATTTGCCGATGACTTTGCCGATGATGGCATGTTGAGCGATACCATTCTGCAATACCTGGCAAGTGATGCTTATGATTACGCTAGAACATATAGCGCTGCAGAATTTTACAGTGAAAAAGGTATGAAAGCGAAGGAAGCCGCAGGCAACCCTGGTGCGTATGATCGCCTTACGGTTAGGAAGAAAAAATACGACTTTGGTAAGATATTCTTTTTAAACTATATGGGTGTTGAACAGTGTACCGAAAATCTTTGGGGCGAAGTCAGAAAATTCGAAAGGCCTATTGCACTGTATGATGTTGATTTGGAGCAGACTGTAATTAGGGATTCTGGCTACCTTCTTTGCGATGGCTTTAGTTGGGAAATAAAGACAAAAGAACAAATAGATTCGCTTACAATGAAAATTGATCATGAATCGGGAACGATGACCGACCCGCGAGACGGCAAGAGCTACAAGACGGTAAGTTTTGTGTTCAACGGGAAAAAATATGAGTGGATGGCGGAAGACCTTGATTACAGGAACGGTCCGGATCCGTTTGGCTGGTCAAAATTCTCGGGACTGTATACCTGGACGGCCGCCATGCAAATTGATGATAAATATATGAACCAAGAAGTTGATGAAGATTTGATTGATTCTTTACACCAAGGAATTTGTCCTGATGGTTGGCATGTGTCTAGTGTTAAGGATTGGGCAGACCTGATTGCTTATGTGGGAGGAGCCGACAATCTACTTGACGAAACATGGAGAACAGACAGGGGAGCAGCCTTCGGAAAGGATTTGATAGGTGTATTCTATAATCGATTCGATTTCAATCTTAAACCGATGGATGCGAAGTACTTGAAGCTTTATTATCACACGTACGCCCATGAATCCTTCTTTGGCGATAATACGCAGGAAGTATGGTATGCTTTATATGATTACTATGAAGAAACTCATGAAGCGTGGGCACTTGAACTTGCGGAATGGTATCGTTACATCGATAAAGATATGGTCTATATTGATATTTCTATTGGCAGTGCTTGGCCACAATATGAACCGCTTGCGGAAGCTCGAGTCCGCTGCGTGAAGAACTAGGATAAATTATCTCTCATTTATTCAGGCCCCGCTTGCGGGGTCTTTTCTGTATTCTTGGAATACCGGCCTTGTATTCCAAATTACTGAAATTTTTCAAATAATATATAAATACGTAAAATTTGAGCAAAAAAGTAAAATTTGTATTCTACTTTTGTCTTGTGAATATATATTTGTGCGTATGAAGGATATCATTGAATACACGGACTACCGCAAGTTCATCCAGGACTATTACGATGAACGCAAGCGCTGCTCGGCCTTTACCTGGCGGCAATTTGCGCATGATGCCGGGTTCTCGTCTCCGGTTTATCTGAAATATGTCTGCGAGGGGAAAAAGAACTTGAGTGTCGGCGTCGCGGGCTCGGTAGCGAATGCCATGGGACTTGCGGGTTTCGAGAATACCTACTTTGTGTTGATGGTTTCTTATGCGCACGCCAAGAGCGACAAGGCGAGGCGTGCCGCATTCGAGGAACGCTGCGCCTTGGCGCATGCGCACAAGGTGCACGTGCTCGGGAGTGAAGAATTTGACTATTTCAAGTCGTGGAAGAACCCGCTGCTGCGTGAATTGGCTCCGCACATGCCCGGAGCGAAGCCCCTCGATATGGCCCGTGTCTGCAAACAGCCCATTACTGCGGCGGAAGTTTCCGAGACGCTCGATTTTTTGGTGAAGATGAACCTCTTGAAGAGGGATAAGGGCGGTAACTACCATCAGACGGACAAGTCCGTGTCGATGGGTCCCGTGGACGCGGTTCCTGTGGCGGCTCGCGAAATGCAACGGCAGATGGGCGAGCTTGCGGTGAAGGCTGTTGATATGCCGCTTTCGGAACGAGACATGTCGGGCCTTGTTTTGGGGCTTACGCACGATGCTTATGAGCGCATTAGGAAGGAATTGGCGGACTGCCGTCGCCGTATCGTGGCGATAGCGACGGAAGACGACGTGGCGGAACGGGTATACCGATTGAACCTGCAATTGTTCCCGATGAGCGAGAATATTAAAAACAAATTTGAATCCGTTAAGGAGGAATAAAATGAAAAGCAGTATATATAAGATGGCGTTGGTGCATTGGTTTGCGGCCTTGGCTTTTTGCGTCTTGACGATGTTCATGGTTGCATGCTCCAGCTCGGATTCGAATGACAGTACCGAGATTACCGACGGGGGTTCTTCGGAAGATGCCGGCATTTATGCGGTCAAGGACTGGGAAGTGGCGGGAGTTTCGCAGAAGGGTCCGTTTGTCACGGGTTCCGTAGTGATCGTGCATGAACTAGATAGCCTCACGCTGAATCAGACGGGTAAGAGCTTTAGAGGAGAAATCAAGAGCGACAAGGGTAATTTCGATATCAAAGGGATCAATCTTGCTTCGCAATATGCCTTGCTCGAAGCGACGGGGTATTATCGTAATGAAATCAGCGGAGAAAATTCCTCGGGTACGGTGACTCTCACCGCGTTGACGGATCTCAGCGACAGGAACAAGGTGAATATCAACTTGCTTACGCACCTGGAATACGAGCGCGTGATGCACCTGGTGCTCGAAAAGGGAGAATCCGTCGCAGAGGCCAAGGCCAAGGCCGAACGCGAAATCCTGTCGGTATTCGGCATAGATGGCGATATTGAAAATTCGGAAGACCTGAACATTTTCGAGTCGGGAGACGCTAATGCGGCCCTACTTGCTATAAGCATCCTGATGCAAGGGAATCAATCTGTTGCCGGGCTTACCGAGCGTATGGGCAATTTCAGGATTGCGCTGGCCTCGAAGGGAAAGTGGGATGACGCGAAAACGAAAACGGAAATGGCGGACTGGGCGAATGAAGCCGATTTTGGCGGAACTCTGCGGAAAATCTCGGAAAATATCAATGGATGGGGGTTCGGTTCGGTTCCCGACTTCGCGAAGTACGTCCGTAATTTCTGGTATGAAAACTACGGAATCGGGACATGTTCGGAATCGCGTGAAGGCGAAATTGCAGCGGATAGCAACAAGCTCAGTATAAATTATTATGAGGATATGAGTGTGCGGTATATCTGCCTGTCTGGAAGGTGGGAACTGTTGTCGGACACTGCAGGGTTTGGCGTAGGAGCCGAAGGTGAAATTCGAGCCGGCCTTGTTACGGACGAGAGCTACATTTATGAGAATGGAAAGTGGGAACTCTATGATACGACGGCCTATGTTTTCCCGGACAATGTTGTCCCGTGTTTTCGAAATTGTCTATGGGGTGGAACAGAGGGTGAAGTTCGTCATGCAGGTCAAGGACAATTTGTTGTTTATGATGGTGGTTCATGGCGCAACATAAAAGAAATAGAATGGAAATATGGTGCATGTACATCGGCAATGCCTGAAAAAATTGTAGATGGCTATCTTTGCAAGGATGGAGAGTGGACGTTGACCGATATTACCGTTGCTGATGTCGATGTCCAGGGCCTAGAATGTGTCGAGGGGGGAACTGTAGTTGGTGTAAATACCGGAATGGAGTATACGTGCACGGAAGGGAAATTTGTTGCAGATCTTTCTCGATGGACTTGGTTTGGAACGAGGGATTCGGATGAGGTGTATTTCCCGTTTTCAACCGAACCTTTTGAGTGGTATATAGATGTTGATGAAGATTTCGCTTTGTCCTTACCGTCTGAAATGGACGTAGATGACGAAAGCTGGGTCAAGAAGACTATTGAATCGTGTAAGGGGGTTTGCGCTCAGGTGACTTGTGCTAGTGAGTCTGGCGTCTGCGACCCAGGCTATGTTTATAGTGTTTCTTTGGGAAGTCCTCGATCGCGACCCTATGATTTCTCTGAACTGGGCGGGCTCTGTATCGCGTATTCTTCCACGCAAACGATTTCTGTCTATGTTGATTCCGACAATTCAGTGAAAACCGTTCTGCCTGCCTCTGATACGGTTCGAGTGGAGAGAATTCCGTGGTCGTCATTTGTCCTGTCGGAATATGTTTTGCGCGAGGACTTGTCCGAATTCGACAGTGAAACGGGGGTAAAGAGCGTGAGAGGACTTTCATTCGAGATGCCGCTCATAGACAGCCTGCGGTTCAATATTGTGTCTGTGGGCGGCTATAATGGTGACTGTGACAAGTACGCTAAAGCCGAGTAGGTCCTTATAGCTCGTTTTTTGCTGAGAGGAGTCTTACCTTAAAACAGGAGTTCCCGCGAGGGTCTTCTTGACAAAGGCGGTGACGCATCTTTCCCAGTCCGAACGCGTCATGGCGTACTGGAACTTGCTCTTGATTCCGTGGTGCCCGAATGCGACTCGCTGGCCGGCGGCGTTGTAGATGGCGTAATCGGCAGAGAGCCAGAGCCCCAATTCGACAAGGTCCGCACCGGCAAAAGCCATGCTGTTTTGGCCGGGGTTGACTCCCTGACCGTAGGCGGCTCCGGAATTGTGATAGGCCGCGTTGGCGTAGGTGTCCTCTTTTCGGCTAAAGCTCGCGTTTGCGATGACCAAGGTGTAGCCCTCGCCCAGGTTGGCCGGCTTGGGGACCTTGACTTCCGTTCTTCCTATGGAGTCGGTTTGGATGGTGATAGATGCCGGTTCAGTTCTTTGGACATCAAGGGGAATGGAATTCCTGGTGAATTTTCCGTAATTCTTGGCGAGTTCCCTGCCGAACCAATCGTAAAAGTCGTCAACGTATTCTGGAAGGTCGTCCTTGAGGTCGTCCGGGTTCTCTACGACCGGATCCGTAAAGAGAACCGTCAACTTGGCGGGTTTTTCGGTCCAAGAGGGGTCAATGGAGATGGCCGTAGTTTTTGCGCAGCCCACAAAGAACATTGTCAGGGCGGCAAGCATAAGAATCTTGAATTTCATAAGGGTTCCTTTTTGGTGTATTTGGATTACTAAAAAGAAGATAAGTTTTTTTGACAACGTTTTTTAGGCCGTTTTTTTCTCATTTGAAACCTTTTTTGGGGCTGGATGAACTTTTTGGGGCCATTTGTTTTATATAATCGCGATTTTGTTTTATATAACCCCTTTTTGTTTTATGAAAAAGGCCGATTTTTTGATTAATGCCTAAAAATATCTAAATATTGCGAAGTATATCCATTTTTTGTTTTTTATAAAACATTGATAGAGACGAGAAAATTAGGTATTTTTTATATAGAAATGAAATCGGTTGTCGAATACAAGGACTATCGCGAGTACGTACTGGATTACTACCGCGAACGCAAACGCACCTCGGCTTTTACGTGGCGCGAGTTTGCAAAAGTTGCCGGATTCGCTTCGGGCTCGTATTTGAAACTGGTTTGCGACGGCAAGACCCGGCTTGTGGAAGAGGGGGCGAAAAAGACGGCCGCCGCCATGGGACTTGAAGATTTTGAGTATGATTATTTCATCTTGATGGTCCGCTACGAGAATGCCAAGACGGACCAGCAGAAAAAGCAGTGCTTCGAGGAAATGCAGGCTTTGAGTTCTGCGCGCAATGTGAAGATCCTCGGAAGTGACATGTACACTTTTTTCGAGACTTGGAAGCATTCTGTAGTGCGTGAACTTGCGGTGACGATGCCCGGGGCGAAACCGCACGAAATGGCGAAGGCGTGTCGGCTCCCTATTTCGGCATCCGATGTGAGTGCGAGCCTGCGCTTTTTGCTAAGTGCCGGTTTTTTGGAAAAGGATGCGGACGATAATTACCGCCAGACGAACCGTTCCATTTCGACGGGACAGTTGAAGGTGGTGACTTTGGCTGTACATTCGCTGCTGCGGCAGATGGGTGAGTTTGCGCTTGACGCCTTTGATTCGCTCCCGGTGTCGGAACGGCACTTCAGTGGGTTGACCATGGGCGTAACCGCCGAAAGTTACCCGAAAGTCCTGGACGAATTGGCGGAATGCCGCAAGCGTATAGTGTCGATTGTCTCGGCCGAAAAGCGACCGGAGAAAATTTGTAGGCTAAATATGCAGCTTTTTCCATTGACGGAAAATTTGAAAAAGGATAATTTAAACAAAGACACAGGGCCACTGTGCAAGGATGACAATGAGAACAAATAAATATTTTCTGTTTGCATGGGCACTTGTAGGGCTCGCTTTACTTTGTGCCTGTTCCGAAAAGAAGGATTCCGCCGGGACCTGCGAAGAAAGCGAGGGCCTCTATGCCGTTCAGGACAAGACGGTGGCCGGCGTCTTGCAGAAGGGCCCCTTTGCCAAGGGCTCGCGCGTGGTTGTGCGCGGAATGGACTGTAAAACGCTGGAATTGTCTGGCGAGGTCTTCGAAGGTGAGGTCCAGAGCGAAAAAGGCGACTATGTCGTTGGTGCCGTGACGCTTTCTTCGCCGTGTGCCGAAATCGAGGCGAAGGGCTATTACCTCAACGAAGTTTCCGGTAAAAAGACTTCGGAAGAAATGACTCTGCGTGTGCTGACGAATTTGAAAGACCGTGAAACGGTAAACGTCAATGCGTTCACGCATCTAGAATCCGACCGTATAAGAAATCTTGTCGCTGACAAGGATATGGCCTTTGCGGATGCGAAGAAGAAGGCGGAAAAAGAAGTGCTTGCTGCGCTTGATGTCGTGTCCGATGTCGCTGAATTCGAAAATTTGGACATTTTCAAACGGGGCGACGGGAATGCGGCCCTTCTTGCTGTGAGCGTGCTGATGCAGGTGCCGGATGATTCGGCCAAGACTGTAGGGGCTGCCGAAGTTACCGAACGTCTGGACAAGATTAGCTCGGCCTTTGCGAAAAACGGTGCTTTGGGAGATGCCGAAAAGGCCAGTTTTGCGGACTGGGCCGCTGCCGCCAAGGAAAATGGCTTGATTGATACAATCCGCAAGAATATCGAAAGCTGGGGCTTTGCAGACGAGTTGCCGGAATTTGAAAATTACGTGGAAGCGTTCGAGGAAGGGTCGGAGAACGGAGATGAAGAGAAAACTGATCTTGACATTGACTGGAGCCGGTCTAAGGAGGACTACTTGAATCCCGATATTGTGTACGATTCCATTGTCGACGAGCGCGACGGGCAGGTCTACAAGGTCGTAACGATTGGTGAACAGGTTTGGATGGCGCAGAACTTGAACTATGCGGACAGCGTAAGCACTCCGAGCTTGTTGGGGCGCAGCTGGTGCTACGAGGATAAGCCGGAATACTGTGCGATAGCGGGACGTTTTTACACGTGGGCTGCGGCAATCGACTCGGTAAAGTTGGCTAATGATACGGATAATCCGCGGGACTGCGGCTTTGGGAAGTATTGTTCGTTTACACGGGAACAGGGACTTTGCCCGAATGGCTGGCACCTGCCCGATACGACGGAATGGAATGTCCTGATCGCTACGGTTGACGGGAGCAAGAATCTCATGTCGAAGGTGGGGTGGTTCTGGGATTATGGCACAGACGAGTACGGATTTTCTGCTTTCCCTGCCGGAGAGGTGTACCGCGGAGATCCCACTACGTATGCAGATTCGCGTAGTGCCGATTTCTTTGCCCTTACCGATCAATTGGATGATGTGAATGAAGGACATACGTGCTATTTCATAAACCTGTTTGGAAATATGGACAACAAGTCAATGTCTTTCAAGGATAGCGGGTTCTCTATCCGTTGCATCAAGGATTAGTTTGGGGGAAAAATGAAGCTTTTGCATTTGTTGACGCTGTTGATGCTGTTTGTGGCCCAGGTGTTTGCCGCGAACGGAACCATGAAGGGCGACGGCTCCGCCAGTAAGCCTTTCCAGATAGAAGACTACGAAGACCTGAAGGCCATCGGTAAAGGGGCCTACCTTTATTCTTCTGACTATGTCTTGACAAAGGACATCGACGCCTCGGCTTCCAAGAACGAGATGTGTAACGAGGACGGCTGCAACGGCTTCATTTCTATTGGCAAATATAAGGATGCTGCGGATAGCATTATATTCTGGGGCAATATCGATGGACAAAATCATACCATCAGCAATTTGACCATTTGGCTCCCGTGCGAAAGAGACGTGGCGTTTATCTCTTACTTGGGAGGTTCCGTTACCAACTTGAATTTTGACCATATCCATGTGACAGGAAGGGTGAGCGAGTCGAACTTCGTGGCGAGTGTCGCTGCTAAGCAGATGGGTTCCATCAAGAATGTTCATGTGACAAACGGCTTTGTGCAGGGGCAAAACTACGTGGGCGGCATTGTCGGAGAAGGCACGAATCGTTACAATGAAGATGCTGTTCTCGAAGATGTTTCTTTTCAGGGCGATATCAAGGGTGCACATAGAGTTGGCGGCATTGTCGGCGAAACGGATATGAATGTCGTTCGCGCTTCCGCTGACGTCAATATCGTGATTAAGAATTATGAGGCGGGTGGCATTGTCGGGTATTTGACGGGTAATGTTATACAGTCCCGTTCCAGCGGGACAATAGTTCCTGATTTGGATGAAGTGGAATCTGTCGGCGGTATAGCGGGGTATTCCAAGGGAACGATAGAACAGAGTGTATCGACAATGGACATGATGCATTATGGTTTTATTTATTTTGGTTATTATGTTGGTGGAATTGTTGGTGAAAATGATGGAACCGTCTATGCATCGTATGCACTTGGAAGTGTTGAAGGCGAAAAAAATGTTGGTGGCGTTGCCGGGAATGGCTTTGTGTTGCATTCTTTTGCGATGGGCCCCGTTCGTGGCAAGCGAAATGTTGGTGGTGTTGTCGGCAATGGAACGGTTTATTATTCCTATGCGGCGAATGAAGTCCGGGGAGAAAGTCTCGTTGGTGGGCTTGTCGGAAAAGTCCAGGATACAATTGTAAGTTCTTATTGGAATACCGAAATTTCGGGGCTTGATACGAGCGCCGGCGGCAATGGCCTTACGACTGCCCAGATGATGACGCTCTCCTCGTTTGCGGGATGGGATACTTTAGGTTATGTAGAGTATGCCGATGATGGTACGGATACTTGCTCTTATTACGCAACGACAGGTGTTTGTTATAGTCCTACGGGAAATTTTATTCACTACTGGAGCATTGACGAAGGCAAGTCCTTCCCTTATTTGAATGTTAATCCGTTTTCGGCCAAGTCTGTTATTCCGGTTGCGGTGCCGACATCTGCTGCAAAGTGGCAAGAGCAACCAAAGGTTGCATCGCTTTTCGAAGTGGAGGGCGAACTTGTCGGTAAATGGCTTGGTTGGGCGCGCCTGAGCGATAATGCGGATTCTATTGAATATGGCTCTGTATTAAGAAGGGATTCGCTCTATTACGGTTATAGAATCGGTGTCGTGAACGGAACGGATACGGTTTGGGGAACTTCTAGCTATATGGCTGTTCCCAACAAGATTAAAATTTCGACTTTTGCCGAACTCCAGAAAATCGGAAACGACATTGCTTTCCCGCTAGTGGCTGACTACGAATTGACGAAGGATATCGATGCTTCGGGTAAGGTGTTCAAGCCGATTGGTGATACTGTTCACGCGTTTATGGGAAGATTCGACGGAAAGAATCACACCATCAAGAATTTGACGATTGACGAACCGAACCGCGACTTTACGGGATTGTTCGGCTATGCGTATGGTGCAACTATTCAAAACTTGACCTTGCAAAATACAAAAGTGGTTGGTTCCTGGTGCGTAGGCGCCTTGGCGGGTACCGCAAGTGCTTCTATAATCGATAATGTTGTTTCGCTCAATGGCGATGTTAAAGGAGTGTCGTCTGTAGGCGGCTTGATTGGTGAGGCTATCGGAGACAGCATTCATCGCGTGGGTACTACTGGACAAATTAAGGGTACAGAGTATGTCGGTGGATTGATTGGTGATGCTTCTTCGAGATTGCGGGACGGTTTTTCAGTCAATGTCATCAAGGGCTTTAGTGACGTTGGCGGTATTGCCGGTTATGTCGATTCCTATTCAAAGAGCATCTATCGGGTCTATTCGGCAAGTATGATCAAGGCTCCCGATGGGCGTGGGTTGGCTGGCTTTAGTCTGTCTAGTTCCTTGGACTCGGGCACATGCTTCTATGACAGCACTTTAGCGGGGCGAGACCGCTATGGCAAGACGACTGCGGAAATGCTGAAACAGGAAACGTACGTGAATTATGACTTTGAATCGGTTTGGGAAATTCAGGAAGGCGTTTCTTATCCGTACTTCAAGGGCATGAACCCGATTTTGCCGGGATCGCTTGTAGATGACGGAACAGTCAATATGCTCGCCGGTGATGGGAATGCTACGAATCCCTATAGGATTTACGATTATGGTGACCTTAAATATGTCGGCAAGTACGAATATGGCCTCGATGCGTATTACAAGCTGATGGGAAATATCAATGCGACGGCTTCGTTCAAGGAAAATTGCAATGCCGACAGCACTCTTTGCAAGGGCTTTGAACCGATTGGCGAATTCAGCGGCGTGTTTATTGGCGGTAACAAGATTATTGCAGGCCTGAATATCAACCGTGCCGACGAAGATTCGGTGGGCCTGTTCCGCGCGCTGGCAAAAGGCGCCAAGGTGACAGGAATAGTATTTGATACGGCATCCTATTTTGGCGAAAGTTATTCATATGAATATGATCGCGAAAATGGTGTAATCCGTGGCAAGAACTATGTCGGTACTCTCGCCGGTGTCGATAACGGTGCCGAGCTCGAAAACATCTATGTGAAATACGAAATCCATGGTGCGGACTATGTGGGCGGCGTTGCCGGTAAAAAGACAAGCGGCTCTATTGTGAGGAGTGCGTCGAGGTATATCGTTGACGGCGACGAATACGTTGGTGGCCTGTTCGGTAACCTGGACCAGGCGACTATGGAAGATTGTTTTTCGATTAGCCGTGTGACAGGCTCAAAGTATGTGGGCGGTTTGGTCGGTGCGTCCAAGAGTGCGGCTGTGAAGAATTCCTTTGCCGCCGGTGCTGTTGATGGGACTTCTAAGTGGGGCGGCATTGTTGGCGACGATGCAAAATCCACGTACACATCGGTGTATTACGACAGCATCCCTTGGCTTGTGAACGTTACGGCTGCTGGCGAACTTCTCAATTCGCGGCAGATGGTCAAGAAAGAAACCTACAAGAACTGGGATTTCGAAAAGACCTGGAGAATTGCTCAGGATACAACGTATCCTTACTTTGCCTGGCTTCGCAGTAATAGCTATCTAGCGAAAACAATGGATGAGAGAATCCGTCCCAACCTGGATTATGATACGACGATGATGCAGATGGCGGGATCTGGCACCAAGGAAGACCCGTTCCTTGTCAAGACGTATAGCGACCTTAAATCTATCGGGTTCGGCAAGTACAAGTTGTCGGCTGTGTACCAGCTGGCTAACGATATCGATGCCTCGGCGTCTGCGACGGAAGTTATTGAGGGAAATGCCGCTAAGGGATTCAAGCCTATTGGGGAAATAGAGTATTTTGGACGCTTGTTCGGGGATTACGGCGGGCAAGATACGGAACCGTTCTCCGGGAAATTCTACGGTAACGGGTTTAGCATTGACAATCTCACCGTGATGTACGATAGATATAATCCGCTAGGATTCATTGATACGCTGGCGCCATCTGGCGTGATTGAAAATCTCACGTTCAAGAATTATACCGTCGCGAACATGTCTGGGGGAGGCGTAGTCGGGACGAACTACGGTGTTATCAAGAACGTCCATGTGGAGGCGACCTTTGATTCTACATACAGTAGCGCTGGAATTGCCTTCTACAATGGGGGCTCTATCGAAAGCTGTTCGTTCAAGGGCGTGCTCAACGGCGAAAGTTCTTTTGCCGGTATGGCCGTTGTCAACGACGGCAAAATAACCAAAGCGAAGGTGGATGTTAGCGGGACCATGAGCAGCTTTGCGGGTGTTTCGCTGATTAATGGCGGACATATCGACAAGGCCAGCGTGACCGCGAATGTGGAGGCTGAATGGGGCTCCATGGGTGGCATTGTTGGGCTGAACAGAAGTTCTGGGCGTGTCAGCGGAAGTTCTGCTGAGGTGGATATTCACTGTGCAAATCGCAGGAGTGGCAGCGTCTCGTATTACAAGGGTTTGTATCAGGAAGAGACTCTAGAGTTCGATGGTATAGGTGGAGTCGTTGCGATTGATAGCGGAAAGGTCTCGGGTTCTACTGCAACAGGTTCTATTGACGCTCCGGGTTCTATTAATGTTGGGGGCTTGATAGGTGCCGCATATGGCAAGGATATAGACGGGGCTCATGCGTCTGTGAATTTGACGGCTAGCCTTTACGTGGGTGGATTGATTGGGTACAATGGTGTCAATGTATCTAACAGCTACGCTACGGGTGAAGTCAAGTCTATGGCTGGCTACTCTGGAGGTTTTGTCGGCAGGAACGAGGGCGTAATCGAAAGTTCGTTTGCGACGGGAAATGCGGACGGGGCTGCCGGTTTTGCCGGAATCAACTACGGAACGATCAAGCAATCCTATTCTACGGGCGATGTCTATGGAAAGGCGAGCTTTGTCGAGATCAACCAGCTCGTGATCGAGGACTGCTATTCGGTGGGTGACGTGTATTTCCAAGGCAGGGTCGCGGAAAATGCGGGCTTTATTTCGACCAATGGCAACTCGACCGCAGTCAGGGGCTATGCCACGGGCGCTGTTATACATGAAGATGTGCGCTATTGCGTTGGATTGCCGAAGATCTCGCAACCTTCGGATGAGTTCTATTACCTTGCTGAGAACTGCATTGACACCATGGCATGGGAAGGGGGCCTTTCGCATGACAAAATGCTTCTGAAGAAATCATACTCCAGCTTTGATTTCAAGTCGGTGTGGGATATCGATAATGGCGCGACTTATCCGGTGCTCCGCAACATGCCGAACGTGCCATTTGTGGAGGAGAAGATTCTGGCTTACGAAAATGGCAAGTCGCTTGTGAAGAACGTGCGTAAGGAATTGATTAAAGCGTCCTACGTGTCGGATTCGAGTGCGACGAAGGTCTTGTGGCTCGATTCTACGAGTGCTTCGCTGCTTGATTCTTTGGAAAAAGTAAAAAATGTATCTGGAAAGTATGAAGTTTCTTACCGAGTGGGGATGATATATATGTCAGATACTATTTGGAGTGGGATTGCCAAGGCAGAAATATGGATTGACACGAAAACGGATGTTCGCAAGCCGGTCCCGGTGTATGCCGGTTCCTTCGGTGCGGCGTTCCGTGGCGGCAATGTGGCTCTCCGTTTTGAACTCCATTCCGATGCGGCTGTGAAGTTCTTGCTGCTCGATATGCAGGGGCGTGTCTTGAAATCGTTCGATCTTGGACGTCGCGCTGCAGGGGCCTATTTCGAGACGCTTGCTGCCGATGGCGTGGCCCGTGGCCGCTATGTTGGCGTGCTACAGGTTGGTGGCGGGGTTGCCGAAAGAACCTTAATGTTCCAAAAGTAGGGTGGAAAAAAGTCGCTGAACCGGGAGAGGTCTGGTTTCGGCAAAAAAGGATGTGATTTTTATCACACCCTTTTTATTACATAAAACTTGCATTGGCAAGCCCCAAAAGACGAAAAATTTTGTAAAAAGAAGTTTACGCCATGTAATTTTTGTGTGTTTTTCGTCACATTTTGGAAACTTTGTTTGTGTGAGAAAAATTACACCCTTGTAGAGCCGTGACAAAAAAATTACATTTCCCACACCAAACTCCCATTAAAAAGGGCTCATTATGAAAAAAATATTTACAGCAATGATAGGCTTCGGTCTCGCCATGGCAGCGAACTCCTTCGCTATTTCCCTGGCAGATACGACTATACTTGGCAAGGACTATGCCAAGGTAACGCAATGCTCGGACTTCAATACAGTCCGTGATTGGACGAAGAATGGCAAGATTGCCAATGTCATCGTGATGAATGACATTGACTGCGGTAACGCAGAATTCAAGCCTATTGGTCAGTCTGAATCGAAGGCCTTCGAAGGTACCTTTGATGGCAATGGAAAGACGATTTCCGGGCTGAAGATTGTACATAATGCTCAATATGGTGGTTGCTCTTGGATGGGTTGTCCTAATGAGGACTCTTATGCGGGCCTCTTTGGCGTGATTGGCAAAAAGGGTGTTGTCAAGAATATCACTATTGATAATTCCTCTGTGACCGCCAAGTCGCAGTATGCCGGTGCCGTTGTTGGCTTGAACTACGGTGTCGTTGAAGGCGCCAAGACGACAGCATCTGTGAAGGTGACTTCTTCAAAGGACCCTGAAGATGTTGGTGGTGTCGGTGGCATTGCCGGTCGTAACGGTGGTTACGGCACGATGATTGGTTGCGAAAACCGCGCTACAGTATCGGCTGTGAACATGGCTGGCGGTATTGCCGGTGCGAACACGGGCGCAATCAGTAATAGCATCAACTATGCCGCAGTTTCTGGCAAAATTGCTGGCGGTATTGTTGGTGGTTCTCATTATAGAACGGCTGATAGTGATATCACGCATGTTCCTGGCCGTATCGCTGTTTGCCAGAACCTTGGTTCTGTGAATGGTTCTACGTATGCAGGTGGCATTGTGGGCGAAAATAAGGATGGCTCTATCAACAACTGCCGTAACGATGGCTCTGTTAAGGGTGGTATTGTTGGTGGTGTTGTCGGTTATACCCTTTTCGATAATGATGGCCGTTACAGCTCTGGTAACTACACTGCCGTAGTCCTGAACTCCTTCAGCACGACGAACTCCGTTACCGGTACTACTGTGGGTGGCGTTGTCGGTAAAGTTGAAAACAAGAATAACAAAAATGCAAATTATTCTACGGTTGAGAACTGCTACTATGATTCTCAGGTTTTGTCGAGTGTCTCGAAGGCGGTTGGTTCGGATGACAAAAAATCCACGATTGAGACTGTCAAGGGCGAGACGACTGCCAACATGAACACCAATGACGATTTTGTTCGAGTTCTGAACACTCAGAACGGCAAGATTGATTACACTTTTGTTTGGCTCTTCGAATCTGGCAATTATCCGGTGCTTGACTTCACTGGTTGCCAGGGCAACTACAAGATTACGTTCGTGGTTAATGGTAAGGTTACTCTCGAAGCAACGACCGTCAAGGGCAAGATTGCCGAAGCTACCGTGACCGATCCGAAGGTCTCCGGTGCTACCTTCAAGGGTTGGAAGGACGATCATGGTAACGTCCTCACTTCCAAGCAGGCTCAGGACAAGTTCTACTCTCGTAGCGTGACTTACAATGCCGTGCTGAACGAACTGGTTGAAATCACCTTCGTTACCGACTACGGTGCGGAATTGGCCAAGAAGTTCTTCGAAAAGGACTCCATGGTGTTCTACTACGACGAAGAAAACGACTCTGAAATTCCGGCTGACCTCGAAACGGATTCCGCATCCTTCAAGTTCACGGGTTGGGACAGGCCGTTCGCTGCCGCTACCGAAAAGACGACTTACACGGCTCAGTTTGAAAAGATTGCCAAGACCTTCACGGTCAAGTTCTTTGTCCAGAGCGTTCCCTTCGGTGAAACGCAGACTGTTGCTTATGGCCAGAATGCTGAAGATCCGGGTGTTCCGTTTGTCGAAGGCTTCCGCTTTGACGGTTGGGATAAGGAATTCACGAATGTGAAGGATAATCTGGAAATTGACGCCAAGCTGACTGCAATGACTCAGATCTGCTTCGTTTCGATTGACACCACTAAGTGTGACACTGTCCCTGTGGATACGACAATTATTATCAAGGAAGATCCGACTTCCAACGACTCGCTCACTTGCGATGCCTGGTTGAATGGCGAAGTTGAACTCCATGTCGGTGACGAACTGACGGTTGCTCAGCTGACGACTCTCGAAGCCAAGTGCTCCGTGAACATGTTCGACGTAATCTTCTACGTCCAGCAGAAGACCTACAACGAACAGAAGGTTGCTTATGGCCAGAATGCTGAAGCTCCGGCTGATCCGGTTGTCGAAGGCTACCGCTTTGATAGCTGGGACAAGGAATTCACGAACGTGAAGGCCAATTTGGAAATTAACGCCAAGCTGGTCAAGACCTATGACTTCTGCTACTACAACCTTGAAGATGACCAGTGCAAAACTGTTGACGAAGGTACCGAAGTTGAAGTTCCAGAAGTTCCGTCCAGCGACTCGCTCACTTGCGATGCCTGGTTGAACGGCGAAGAAGTTGTTACCGGTTCTACGATTGTTGTTGAAGGCGACATTACGCTCGCTCCGCGTTGCGAAGTCCGCACGTTCGACGTGAAGTTCCTCGTCAGGGATTCTGTCATGAACGCTCAGGTCGTTGCCTACGCCGCTCCCGCTGAAACTCCGGCTGCCCCGGTTGCTGGTGATGTGGTCGCCTTCGAAGATGGCTTGTTCATCTTCAACAGCTGGATTGAAGACTACTCCAGAGTGACTGACGCCCTCGATGTGAATGCCGACATTTCTCCGGCTGTGGAAATCTGCTACACTGCCCTCGGTGACACGACTTGCGACACCACGAAGGTGGGTGATGAAATCAAGGTTGATACGCTCCCGGAAACTGTTGATACGGTTTGCGTTGATTGGCTCGTGGCTGACACGGTCTTCGTTGGTGAAACCCTCGTTGTTGGAACCGAAAAGGTTGTGTTCGTGGCCGATTGCCATGCTAAGGAACTGAACGTGAAGTTCCTCGTCAGGGATTCTGTCGTGGACAACCAGGTTGTTGCCTACAACGCTGCCGCTCAAGCTCCGGCTGCCCCGGTCGCTGGTGATGTGGTTGTCTTCGAAGATGGCTTGTTCATCTTCAACAACTGGATTGAAGACTTCTCCAACGTGACTGACAACCTCGACGTGAATGCCGACATTTCTCCGGCTGTGGAAATCTGCTACACTGCCCTCGGTGACACGACTTGCGACACCACGAAGGTGGGTGAAGAAATTAAGGTTGATACGCTCCCGGAATCTGCAGATACGGTCTGCGTTGATTGGCTCGTGGCTGACACGGTCTTCGTTGGTGAAACCATCGTTGTCGGAACCGAGAAGGTTGTGTTCGTGGCCGATTGCCGTGCTAAGGAATTCGATGTCAAGTTCGTCGCGTTCGACACCGTCCTCGTGGACAGCCAGCGCGTCGCTTACGGCACTGCCGCTGTCGCTCCGGATAGCCTCGTGCCGGTGTTCGAAGGCTACCGCTTCAGCGATTGGGATGCCGACTTCACCTATGTTGAATCCAGCATGGTTGTCAACGCCGTGTTCGATACCCTCGTGAAGGTGAACATCTCTGTCGACGTTGCTATCGGCAAGATCGATACTTCCTTCTACGTTCTCAAGGACACGACCTTCACTGGCCTCAAGTCCATGATTGATAGCCTCAGCGGTGAGTTCTTCGTCTGCGAAGATATCACTGTCAACGGCGAAGCCCTTACGGATACAATCGTTGCTTCCGAAGATCTCGCTGTGACCGCTACCTGCGTTCTCATGACCCACACCATTACCTACTATGTCGACGATAAGCTGATCCGTACGGAAGTCGTTGGTCATGGCAACAATGCCAAGGCTACCGAAGGCCCCGAAGTTGCCGGCAAGCGCTTCGTCAAGTGGGACAAGGACCTCCACAACGTTGTGGCCGACATCAAGACCAACGGTATCTACAAGGATATCGAAGTCGACACCATCAAGGTTGTTGCTAACGGCAAGACGATCGATTCCATCATCGTCGCCAAGGGTGACTCTGTAGAATACAAGCTCCCGAAGATCAAGGACACCAAGGATAGCACGTTCAAGGGCTGGAAGGTCGGCGGCGAAGTTCTCGACGCTGGCGAAAAGATCATCGTCAAGTTCGGCGACAAGAAGATTATTGCTGACTTCGATGCCAAGACTGCTCTCCGCGCTACTCGCTCTATCGCAGCCTTCTCCATCCACAGCGAAAATGGTCAGCTCCAGGTGATTGGCGCCCGCATCGGCGACGAACTCACCGTGCTCGATCTCCAGGGTCGCGTGATCGTGAAGAAGCCTGTGCAGAACTCTGTCGAACTGGTCAGCGTTGCCAACCGCGGCAGCTTCCTGGTTCGCGTGGGTGCTCAGACCAAGCGCGTCACCGTCCGCTAATCGGATAGGACTGAGAAATTGAGAAGGCGGCCTCCGGGCCGCCTTCTTTGTGTATAGAGCTTGCGGGCGGTGGCCCGCATAGGGCGAGGGGAAACAAAAAGAGGCGCTGCATATCGCAGTGCCTCTTTTTAAGGGTGGATGACCGGACTCGAACCGGCAACATCCAGAATCACAATCTGGGACTCTAACCAATTGAGCTACATCCACCATGTAGCGAGACCAAATATAAAAAAGCCATCCCAGATTTCAA
>JAEEGG010005666.1_pt1 | contig 29490 bp, 21 predicted proteins | sample 9134161 | NCBI WGS metagenome assembly JAEEGG01 (sample SAMN16246543, study PRJNA631951) | gut metagenome | biome: gut microbiome; feature: rumen; material: CR-attached | host: Bos | place: Iran: Karaj | collected 2018-10
CGTGAAATTTGCTTCGGCATCTATCTTGTCAATTATTGGCAAACCAAATGCAGCAGTCTTTCCAGTACCCGTCTGCGCCAAACCGATAATATCCTTCTCGGACGACAGCAATTGGGGAATTACTTTTTCCTGTATGGGAGTTGGATTCTCAAAACCGCGCTTTTTCACTGCGGCTACCAACTTGGCATTAAGCCCAAAATCTTCAAACGATGACATAAAAATAATTTTGCACAAAAATACAACTTTATTTACGATTGACGAATTACGATTTACGATTGGGGATGACAAGATGCAAAGGGATTGCTTGCGCGAGCTAAAGGTTGACGATTGGTTTGAAATTTGAATATTTGAGGATTTGATGATTTGATGGCTTCGCCGAAACAAAGATTGATGAACTTAGATTTACGATTGGGCTAAAAGGCTAGCAGAAGACCTGACCAACAGAAGGCCAGCCTATCTGTCTGCAAGACTGCAAGACCGTCAGCCTGTTAGACTTTGGGACTGTTAGCCTTCAAGCCTTAAGTGTAGCCCTACATCAATTATCCCTAACACACCTTAAACTAAGGAAACTACTAGGGGGAAGCTGTTCATACATCAATTCGGGAGAATTACTCGTCAAATATCTATAATATACATCATCGTTATCGTACATTGTTGTACACCAGAAATTTGCTTTGTGTCCAAAGCCTGTGCCATAAGACATTCCTGCCGGCAATGCATTGAAACCAGTTTCTCCGAAATATCTACTTGACGTAAGGAGTCCATTATCCCAAAGGTCTGCCTCGCCAGCCAACTTTGAACCTGCATCGTTATACCTACCGCCAAGTGTATTATTAAGACGTGACCATTCTCCATAACTTGGCACGTGCCAGCCATCGGGACAAATTCCCTGAATACCGCTAGGACTGGTACTGCTAGGCTCAGCTCCATTCATAATTGCTGGCCAGTTGTACAGATAACCATATTGCTCTACATTAGAAAGAAAACCATTAGGATAAGTACGATATTTTTCAGATGTACTGGTACTGTAACTTAATGTAGTATTTCCCTCGTAACGCAAATTTTCAGCCATCCATGTCTGCGTACCAATGGTAACAGTTGCGTATGTATTGCCATCACGCGCATCGGTAAACGTACCTTGCGGATATGGAATAGTGTCATTACCTGTATCTCCGCCAGAACCACCTTCGCCAGTATCGCCTCCGCCATTTTGCGACGGCACATACACGGGGCGTATTGTCATTCCGCATGCTCTGGACGTCCCTCCTACAATACAAGTCTCGCCGTTGAAACATAGGCATTCCGCTATACTCGGATTTTCTTGATTCAATGAACTTGACCAGTAATAACCTATGCCAAAAATAGGTGTATATTCACCCTCGTCGTACAATACACCAAATGCAGGCATAAATATCTTGTTGCCATTAGGTCCAATAAAATACATACCGTCCACATAGTTTATTGACGACCATTGGCGAGTGCAGTTGGCTATCAGCTCATCGAATTCCTCTTTCATAGGTATTCGCCAGTTCAGACCAAGGTTTACCATTGCAGCATCGTCTGATGCCTCAAGAACAGTAAGTGTATCAGTAAAACCATTGTTTCCATATTGCGACATGTTGCAATACTTGGTCAATGTATTATATGTTCCGTTGCAATAGTCATATATGCTCCAATCGAATACCGACTTTGCAGTAGACTCTCCCCATGCAAAATAATCTCCATACCCTTCGGGCGTTTCCGCGCCAAGATTGCAAGTTGCCCAAAGAGTTCCGCTTGGCAATCCTAAGTCAATGTACGCGGGGATTTCTGGTGGTTGCACTCCGCCGTCGCCGAAATTAATGTGGCGAGCCTCCCACTTTCCTGTCCTTCCGTTATATACTAGCACATCGCCATCCTGCGGATTCTCAATGTCAACCTCAAAGTTTGGCAACTTCTGGGCGGTAATAGCATAATTTGACGTAAAGGCATAAAAACCGCTTGCAATTTCGACAAATCCAAGACTGATAAAATCGCCAGCAATATCGGTCTGGTACTCAACCTGCATCCAGTAGTTTCCATTCTGCCAAGGTATTTCTTCAAACGGAACATTTGAAGAACCATTGCAACCGCAGGCAAGCACATTACGATTAATCATAAACGACATAAAACCATTCTCGTTGGTAGTGGTCTGATGGATAGCACAATACACAGGAGTACCATTCTGTCCTCCTTCGTAAAATGTCACACGCACGGTAATAGTTCGGTTTGCTAGCGGCACATTGTCGGAATTGCGCACCATAGCGGAAAAATTTACAGTCTGTGGAACGCCCTGCGAGAAAGCAGCGACGGCAGAAACCATTATCATAAACAAGAAAACCAATCTCTTCATAATCAAAACTTTTTGCAATTAATTATCACGTACACACCTAATACTATAACCCATTTCTTTATAACCGTAATGGTTTTTCAGATTAATATCATCATTTTCTATATACCAAGCCCCTACAAAATTGTTATTATTGCTCCATACAGAAGCAGACCAAAAATTAGCATACTTTCCCAATGGCCAACAATATTCATATCTTTGATAAAAACTCCCTGCACCCAAAGCCTCAAATCCGCTAGTACCAAATTCAGGAACTTGTGTAACTGTTCCTTGCCATACATCGGAAGCACTTGCAAGGCGGGAACCGATATTCGAACCTCCAAGAGAATGCTGCAATATAGACCATTCTCCATTACTTGGCAAATGCCAACCCTCGGGGCAAATTCCACGCACACCGCTTGGAATAGTACTGGAACATAATTCACCGTTCATTGCAGCAACCCAGTTGTACAAATATCCATATCGCTGAACATTATTTTCGTCGCCAACCGGATAATACCTATATGCCGTTGTTGTGCTGTTGCTACTACCTAAAGGAATGTCACCTTCATAACGAAGATTTTCCCTCATCCATGTCTGGTTTCCAATTATAACCGTAGTATATTCATTACCATCGCGACTGTCAACAAAACTTTCACCCTGTACACCATTTTGAACTGGCAAAATTCCATGATTAGTATCATAAATTGCTCGCACAGGATACCCATCCTCTCTAGGACGATCACCTTCAAAATGGCAATAATCCTCAGACCATGTATACGCCATAGCAAAACTAGGGTATGAAAAGACAATACTGTTCGCCCAATATTGACCATAATCATCATCTGGATATAATTGTAATCCATAATTATTACAATATCCTGTTTGGGGCAAAAATATGCTGTTGCCATTTAATCCTGTAAATCTCATGACTACAGTACCATTAAGTGTATCTAATGCCATAACACAGCAACTCATCAACTCATTATAATCTGCTATTGTAGGAATTCTCCAGTTCGTACCCCAATTTATAGTGGCGGCATCATCGGATGATTCCAAGTGCGTAAGACCGTCAACAAATCCATTATATCCCATTTCCGGATCCGTACAATATTTTGTCAATGTACTGCAATTGGGTTCTGCATAAAAAGCATATTTGCCAACTCCATAAGTTTCCTTTGTCGTAGTTTCTCCCCATGCATAATAGTTTCCTTGTTCCTCTGGTGCGCTTGCACCTATATTGCAAGTCGCCCACTTATTTCCGCTCGGCAAACCCAAATCAACGTATTCGCGTACATCGGTAAAAACATTTCCCTGCTCACTACTTTCTCCTTCCATTTCGAAATGAACAGGTTTCCACTTGCCTGTAGCGCCATCATACACAAGCACATCGCCACCGTTTGCATCCGACACATCAAGTCCAAACCCTTCGATTTTTTCAGCCACAAACGCATAATTGGAAACTAACGAATAAAATCCGCTTGAGAGTTCAATATAACCCAAGTCGAAAAAATCCTCAGCCATATCGGACTGGTACTCAAGATGCATCCAATAGGCACCATCGCCCCACGATATTTCATCAAAACCAATGCTTGGAGCATCATTGCAACCATATGCAATCATATCTCGGTCAAGCCGAAACAGCACATTTCCATCCGAATCAGTTTCCGTCTGGTATATGGCGCAAAATATCGGTTCATCATCATTATCAGCATCGTAGAATGTCACGCGAAGATTGACTGCCGTATTTGCTACAGCCTCATCGTTAGCATCGTGGATAGTAGCAGAAAAGTTTACCGACTGCGGAAATTCCTGCGCCATCGCCTGCGAGCAGACTAATGACACACAGAATGTCAACACGACTAAATATTTTATGTAATTACAATTTTTCATATTCTGCCCATTAATTATCAACCTTTTATCATCTTTACACTTTTGCTGCCCACCTTTATTATATAGGTGCCCTGCGGAATGTGCGACACATCAATGGCGACTTCCTCCGCAAAACTCGACATTTGCACAGAATGGACAATCCGTCCTCCCATATCATATATTTCTACCTGCTTGTGAGTGTCAAACGCTTCTGGATTCTCAAACACAAGATATACAATATATTCGGCAGGATTCGGATAGACGGAAATACCACTTTCCAACACTATATGACCAGTTTCCGAAACTATCTCGTTGTGAAAATCGCCTTCGCCGTATTCCGACGTAATAGTCAGCGAACCATTTGCTCCGCTCAACGAAATTCCATACGGCGAACCTGCCGTAGCACTTACATCTCCGTTACTGACAGCAACCTGCGGAAACGACAAACGTTCCAACGACTGCGAATGCAAATCAAAGGACACAACTACCAAAATTATGGCACCAACTATATAGACCAACTTATTCTTACTCATATTACATCATTTACTCAACTAATACTTAAAAATATTCAATGGTCAAAATTAACACTTTTTTTTCACACAAACAAACTTTTTATGAATATTTTACAATATGATGTATTCTTCAAAAAAATTCAATCTAAAATCGTACATCGTACTTCGTAAATATTATTTATCTTTGCCGAACTTTAAAAGCAGAACATTAATAAAAATTTTAAACACAAGATTGAAATGAAAAAGGTTTTAGTAGCAACCGACAAACCGTTTGCAAAAGAAGCAGTTGACGGCATCCAGGCAAAAGCAAAAGCTGCTGGATACGAGGTAATTTTACTTGAAAAGTACGGAACCAAAGACAAACTTTTGGCTGCTGTAGCAGATGTTGACGCAATGATCATCAGAAGCGATGTTGCAGACAAGGAAGTTATCGAAGCAGGCAAGAACCTCAAGATTATCGTAAGAGCAGGTGCTGGTTTCGACAACATCGACCTCAATGCAGCAACAGCTTGCAATGTAGTTGCAATGAACACTCCTGGTCAGAACTCGAACGCAGTTGCTGAACTTGCTATCGGCCTTATGATTATGGCAGCAAGAAACAACTACAACGGAAAGTCGGGTTCGGAAATCCACGGAAAGAAACTCGGAATCTACGGCTACGGAAACGTTGGTCGCCTCCTCGGAAAGTACGCTATGGGATTCGGCATGGAAGTAGTTGCATACGACCCATTCCTCACAAAGGAACAGATTGAATCGACTGGCGCAAAGCAGTGCACCAACCTCGACGACCTGTTTGGCACATGCCACTACATTTCGCTCCACTGCCCAGCTAACGACGAAACAAAGAAATCTATCAACATGAGCAAAATCGGTAAGATGCCTAAGGGTGCAACCCTCATCAACACCGCCCGCAAGGAAGTCATCGACGAAGACGACCTCAAGAAGGTTCTCGCAGAAAGACCAGACTTCAAGTACATGGCAGACGTTGCTCCAGAATGCGCAGCAGAATTGAAGGAAAACTATGCAGACCGCGTATTCTTCACACCGAAGAAACTTGGTGCTCAGACCGAAGAAGCAAACGTTAATGCAGGTATTGCAGCAATCAACCAGATTGTTGACTACTTCGAAAACGGAAACGAAAGATTCAGACTTAACAAGTAATAATTTGAATCGCAAACTAAAAAGCCACTTTCGAGTGGCTTTTTTTATTACATTTGCACTTCATCATTACATTTCTCAATGAAACTGATAGACTACGAAAAAATAAACGCAAAAGGCTACCTGATGGCTGCCGTGTTCATAATTGCATTAGGCATAGGAATACAATTCAAATACTTGAACGAGTTTCCTGCTTTCATACACGCATGGGCACAAGACGACAGATATGCTCTTGCAATCGGTTTCCTCGACAACGGCTTCGACCTTTTCCATCCCGAAACTATGATTTACAACAAACAATTTCCTGGAGATTGGCAAGTTGCATACGACACAACAATCACAGCCGTTGATTTCCCTATACACGAATACATTGTCGCATTACTAATGAAACTTTTTGGTACGACATCGCCATGGGTTTTCAGGTTATGGACAATGATATGCAGTTTCATTGGACTATTTTTCTTGTACAAGCTTTCTTATCTCATCACAGAAGACTTTCAAAAATCACTGCTTGTCACCTCAATAGCAATGACTGCTCCTGTTTATGCCTACTATTTCAATGGATTTCTGCCAGGTATACCTGCTTTTGCCATAGGTATTATCGGAATGTGGGCATACATAAAATATGTAAAGCATGGCAAAAAGAAATACTTCCATCTTGGCATACTGCTAATGGCACTAGCAACACTGATACGAACAACATTCGCCATTGAACTTATTGCGGTACTCGGATTCGAACTACTCAGGATATTCCGCAAGGAAAGCAGATTTGCCGACAAACTGCCGAGTGTAATAATATCGGTTGCAATAATTATTGCATACATGATCTGGAACTCACACCTCAGAAGCGAACATGGATCGCTTTTTCTCAATAAACTTTTGCCACCCGATAATATAGAAAATGCAAAGGAACTAATCAGCCTTGCAAAAGAACACTGGGAATACCAATACTTCCAGAAATTACATTACCGCATATTCGAAGTACTGGCAGGCTTGGCATTGATTGCTGCAATAGTCAAGCTGATAATGAAATTCAAAGGAAAAGCAGAGGGAAAATCCAATAAAAAACAACTAACAATCTGGCTTATACCTATAATTTATATTTTTGGATGCATATTATTCACCATTGCCATGATGGATCAGCTTCCTAACCATGACTACTATTTCGTTGATACCTTTTTCCTGCCAATACTGATACTTTACGCACTGATGCTCGGAACATTACCCCAAATAAAAAATTACATTGTCGGTGGGATAAGCCTTGCTGTACTATGCGCTCTATGCTTTTTCATGGTTAAAAATGTCAACGAAACGCAGATAAACAGACGGTGGATAGAAGACGGTGCATATAAAACCTACTTGAACTTTGTCGGTTCCGATGAATTTCTTGATTCACTAAACGTCCCACGCAACACAAAAATTCTTTCGCTTTATGCCTACCCGCAAAATGGTCCGTTCATACAGATGAAACGCAAAGGCTACACTGTCATGTGGCACAATGAGAAAGTTGTAAAACAAGCTCTTACTTGGGATTTCGACTACGTTGTCATAGAAAATCAGGTTTTCAGAGAACAATTTGAAGAACACAAGGATGTACTTGACCGCCTAAACAGGATAGCTGATAACGGACGAATTTCTGTATGCACGTTATCCGAGACAACTATATGCAACTCGCCAGAGGATTTTTTCGGAAATAACTCATACTAACGATTATTTATTGAGTCACAACAATTTGCAACAGCAACTTTCATGTCGTCAATATAAGTAGGATCACTACCATTATTCCAAACGTATACCTTCAATAGCCCAGTCGGATAGTCTTCACGACTTATTCTGCACTTCATATCGGAACGCCACCAATAAGACAGACCATTTTTTCCAAATCCACAATAATCATAAAAACTATTTTCGTTGCCATCTATTGAAACAACCATCTGCGATGCATTGGTATTCAAGAACCGACACGAAGCCTTTATGTATAAGTTGCACGAATCGGCAACCATATTCCACAACGAATCCATTTGAATCTCGTATGTGCGTGAAAATCCCTGCGGGTCAATCATATTAGAGTATCTTCCGTCGTAAGCATATACATCGGTAACATTCGAAGATGTTGATTCAAAATCATCTACATACAACATAGTAACGACATCCCTATGAGTTTGCACACACTCGCCCAATGATATATCAAAAGTTTCAAACTGCAACGAAATTTCATCCTTCACACAACTATTATTCGAAACTCTGAATCGTATCTTCGATACCCTTCCAGCAAGTTCCCCATCGACAAAACGAGTAACCAGTGGATTAACCCAAAGACCATCAACCGCCGTAGATGGCACATACCTATAAGAATACATTTCACCATCATCGGTCATGTAATCTACAAAATACATTTCGTCCTTGAAGAAAGTTTTCTTCATAAAGCCAGCAAAGGTAACACCAGTTTCGACCTTCACTCGCTGAATGTTATTTCCACAATCAGGGACTGAAATCCACTCATTTAGCTTTGCAATGCTCTTCTCCCCTCCAATTACACGAATAGTCCTTGGACTTTCGTTTCTGCCGAAAAGCACATAATTTTCACCGTAATACTTAGGTTCATAGTTCTGCAAAATGTTGAACACGACATTTGGCTCGTCATTAAGCGGATAACGCCCATCAATAGTATAGCCATCTTTTCCGAAATGCCAAAGTACATAGTCCACAGCGTTTTCGCTAGAAAAATTCTCAGCGGCCACATCCGACAGCCATTTCGATGTAGATGCTCCCAATTCCACAGTTTTTCGCGGATGCCAGTTCAACTTGTTGACTTTAGCATAGATATGTTCCCATGGATAAAAATCAATTGTTGAATTCCCAATCATAGATACAACCTCATCGGGAAGTTTATCGCAGACAAGCGCATCATCGGTAAGGCGGTTCATCCTCTCCTTAAAATCCCTGTAACCAAAAGTTACATCAGTAAAATTGTTTATGCCACAATATTCGATTTTTCTGCCTTTGTAATCTGGAAGCTCATTCATATTGCTATACAGCATCATAACAGACAACAAGGCGCAAACAACGGCAATGCCCCTGCGCATTGTCCTTGACATCAGTATTATGCACCACAATACTACAACAAAGGTAATTATTGCTTGATAATGTGTAATATCCTCGCGAACAAAAGCATGTTTCCAACTTGCGAAAAGCGGAATCAACGACAAGAAAAACAATATCTTGGAATCCCTGTCTTTAGTAAATAGCAAGAAGGCAATCATTACGAATAGAAAAACGCCTAAAACTATCCAATTGTTGTCGGGATGCAACGAAAGAGCACCGCCATAACCAGTTACAAGGTGCATCTCGCCCCAAACATAATCTATTAGCCTCGAAAAATCATGCAAAACTGCCATTCCGACCAAAATTGCAACTGCCAGTACAACCGATGCTCCTGCAAATATACGCTTGAAACTTCGGTTCTTGTAGAAATCCATAAGCCAAGCAACAAACAGCACCGACAAAGCCGAAACGCCAATGGATGTCTTTACAAAAAGCCCGAAAAATGCCAATATTGTTGCCAATATGAACGGAGAAAACCTACCAGTCCGCACATATTTGAAACAAAGCATAATGCACAGGAATACAACCATCAAGTCGAATCCTGCGAAATACGAAGCCACTGCTATCAATGCCCCCGCTGCATAAAAATTGCGAGAATGATACTCTGCAAGCCTAAAACAATCGGCAATAAACCAGAATTTAAGTATGGAATATACAATTAAGAACCAAATGAAGTTAAAGCCTTCAATCGCTGGCAATTTCAGCAAAGCCAATGGTCCGATGGGATAAATGAGCTGCGAGAGCATTGAATAGTCGTTTGCAAACAGCCAGTTCAATCCCCACACATACGAGGCATCAAGTCCTGGTGCCAGATCAGGCTCAATTGCAGGAAATGTAAAAATGTAGATAAAAACAGCAAGAACAATCTTGCCTATTAGCGGATAGCGCACTCCTTGCGAATCCTCGCCATGCCGATTCCCGATATTGAACCTTCTCATATTATTTAGGTTTGGTATCTATTAAAAAAAGGAGCTATCAAATGATAGCTCCTATGCTGTTTTGCATGAATTACATTGTTCTGCCCGGATAAACTTCCAAAGCATGCTTCAGAACTTCTATTGCATTCTTGAGGTCTTCGATCTTGAGGACGTATGCAACGCGAACTTCGTTCTTGCCAAGCCCAGGAGTATTGTAGAAACCAGTTGCTGGAGCAACCATTACAGTCTGTCCGTTGTACTGGAATTCTTCGAGCATCCATTTTGCGAACTTGTCTGAATCGTCGATAGGAAGCTTAACTACTGTGTAGAAAGCGCCCTTAGGATTCGGGCAATATACACCTGGAATTTCGTTCAAGCCCTTAACCATAAAGTTACGACGAGCAATGTATTCTTCGTAAACTTCGTGGAAGTATTGGTCGGGAGTATCAATTGCAGCCTCGGCAGCAACCTGACCGAATGACGGCGGACAAAGACGAGCCTGTGCAAACTTTGTTGCAGTAGCAATAACTTCCTTGTTCTTTGTTACCATGCAGCCAACGCGTACACCGCACATGCTGTAACGCTTCGATACCGAATCCATCATGATTACATTCTGCTCGATTCCAGGAATGTGCATTGTAGAGAAGTGCTTGTGACCATCGTAGCAGAATTCACGGTAAACCTCATCAGCATAGAGGTAAAGGTCGTGCTTTTTTACGATTTCTGCCAACTGCAAGAGTTCTTCCTTTGAATAAAGGTAACCAGTCGGGTTGTTAGGATTGCAGATTACAATACCCTTGGTCTTAGGTGTGATAACCTTCTCGAACTCATCAATTGACGGAAGTGCGAAATCGTTCTTTATGCTTGATGTGATAGGCTTAATAACAACGCCAGCCTGCATTGCAAAACCATTGTAGTTTGCGTAGAATGGTTCCGGAACAATAACCTCATCACCGAGGTTGAGAGTTGTCATAAAAGCAAAAACAATTGCTTCTGAACCACCAGTTGTAATAAGCATATCGTTTTCAGTAACGTCGATGCCAATCTTCTGGTAGAAAGCAGCCAATTTCTTTCTGTAAGAAATATTACCTGCGGTATGGCTGTATGCTATAACCTTGTCGGTCATGTTCTTTACTGCCTCCAAAGCTACTTCTGGAGTCTTAATATCTGGCTGACCGATGTTGAGATGATAAACCTTTACACCTCTTGCCTTTGCTGCGTCTGCGTAAGGAACGAGCTTACGAATTGGCGACGACGGCATGTTTTTTCCTTTTTCTGATATCTGTGGCATATCTTTTTAATTTATAATTTATTGTATTAAAACTTTTTACTTCTTGCTTTGCTTTACTTCTTCTGGCTTTGCTTCCTTAACTTGCGGATTAGCAGACTTTTTTGTATTATCAATCTCGTTGACCTTTTTGTCAGCCGGAGTAACCTTTACATCGTTTGCATTGGGAGCAACTATTGTACCCCTGATTTCCAACTGAATAGGATTTTCGTTACCTTCGATAAAAACCTTTATGGTCTTTGTGAACTTACCAATCCTATTGCTGTCATATTTTACCTTTATCGAACCTTTTTTCTTCTTTGCTATCGGTTCCTTGGGCCAGTCGGCTGCAGTACAACCACACGATGTCTTTACATTCGTGAGAGTAACGGGCTTCTTGGTCACATTCTTAAATGTGAAAACGCAACTTGCATCGCCACCTTTTTCTATTGCACCGAAATCGTGTACCAGCTTATCAAACAAAATGTCCGAACGCTTTTCAACATTTTCGGACTGGTTATTTTCCTTATTTACCTTCTTTGGAGCATTCTCCTGCGAAAATGCCATACCCGCAATCAACATGATTGCAACAATAAAAAGTATCCTTTTCATGACTATAATTTTTTACAAAGGTAGAGTAAATTTTGATTCAATGATTCAAAAATTCAAAAATTCAATTCTGATAATTTGACAATTTGATAATTAGATGATTCGATTGGATTGTTTCTGAACTTATAGGCAAACTGGCTCAGGCTAACGGCCTCACAGTCTAGCAACCTGCTAGCCTTTTAGCCTTCATTATCTCAGTCTTACCTTGGAGCCTTCGACTGGCTGAACGCCTTGCTCCCAACCGTTCTTCTTGTACAGCTTGTTTATCTTGACGGCATATTTCTGTGAAATGTCGCGCATGGTTTCGCCACGCTCAACCACGTGAACAGTATATTTCTTCTCGGCCTTGTTGCGCTTTGGCTTCAGGTATATAACCTCGCCTGCCTGAATTGTATATTTCTTAGGCAAATCGTTGTACTTGGACAATTCCCAAGGAGCCATTCCCAATTTGCGCGACAAAACCTGAATGTCCATTGCGTACTTCAATACTATGTAATCCGTATTGTTGTTCGTTCCCAATGAATATTCCGACATGCTAAGTTCAAAGCCATTCGATGTATAATACCTTGTAGGTTTCTTGTCGACAGAAGTTCCTTCTTCGTTTTCGGCAACTGCTACAATATTCGAAGTAACCGATACCGGCACAAATGTTCCCGAATCGTACTGCGCCAAGTTATACTTTTCAATGATTTCTATAAGACGAGTAGCGTATGTGGGACTTGTAGCATAACCAGCTTTTTTCAGCCCTGTTGCCCAGCCCTTGTAATCCTTCACGTCAAGCTTGAACAACGATGCATAGCGCTGGTTGTTGCGCAGAAAGTCGGAATGGTCGCGAAACGACTCCGAAGCATTATGATACATACGGAAGCATTCGTTCTTAGCATCATCGTCAACATACATTTTACCACCAGTCCAGTCGGAATGGCACTTTATGCCAAAATGGTTGTTACCTTTTATAGAAAGTTGTGATGTTCCACTGCCCGATTCCAATATGCCCTGTGCCAAGGTGATACTAGCCGGCACGCCTGTCCTGCCCATTTCCTCGACAGCAATCTGACAATACTTATTTATGTACTCCTCCTGCACCGACTGCGAAAAACACATCGGCACAAACATAAACATTATCACTATTATCAGCAGACTTCTCATCTCGCAGTTTTTAGGATTGTAAAAGTAAATATGCAACATGTACCACAATTCGCCATTGCAAACAAAATATCAACAATTCAAAGTTGAAACCCAAAGAAGCCCAACGCTCTACCACAACGAATTAAAATCTTTTTGTAAATTTGCATTATGAAATTGTCGCTCTACATATCGCTTTTCATAATCTATCTGCTTGCGTTCTCATCGTGCAACAGCAACAAGAGCATGACTACAAGCGACATAGCAAATACTGAAGTAATAACGCCATGTTCCGAACACGGAGAATCCGACAAAGCTTTTTTCCGTGCCTGCGCAAGTGCGACATCCAGCAGCATAAGCCTATCACGAGACAAAGCCATCAACCAAACAAGAACACAATTGGCCCAAAAGATTATTGACAATACAAAATCGGCAGGAGCCAAATATTCATCAAAATACAAAAATACCGACAATAAAACCTTCGAATCTGTTGCCAACGATGCCGTTGAAACTCTTCTAAAAGACCTGTCGCCAACTTGTGAAAAATATAGCGAGACAAATGGCAGATACACCACGTACATAGCAGTCGAAATTGAAAGAAGCAAAGCATTAGACAAGATAAACTCTCTGCTAACCAGTCGCATACAAGGATTCGATGCAGAAACTTTCACACTTTTTTTCAACGAATAGGATTTCGCAACAAAATTTTGCTCATTTCAAGGCAAAAAACTACTTTTGTATTGTCTAATTTAAAACGACACGATCATGATTGTACTGACACTTGATGCTGGCGGAAGCAAATTCGCATTTTCAACAATAAAGGACGGAAAGTTCATTGGTGAAACAAATAAAATCCCATCCAACAGCCACGATTTGGACTTATGCCTAAAAGGTATGATTGATGGTTTCAAGCAACAGCAAGAACTTGCTGATGGACCTATAGATGCCATAAGCTTTGCATTCCCCGGTCCTGCCGACTACCGTCAGGGCATTATCGGTGACACCGAAAACCTAAAAGGGTTCCGCGGTGGTGTTCCACTGAAGGCTATGCTCGAGGAAATTTTCAAGGTGCCAGTTTTCATCAACAACGATGGCGACCTGTATGCATACGGAGAATCGCTTGCTGGTTCGTTGCCACTCATAAATGCTGAACTTCAGAAAGCTGGCAATCCGAAAAAATATAGGAATGTCGTCGGTCTTACAATAGGTTCGGGATTTGGCGGCGGCTTCGTACACGACAAGATGCTCATAGGTGGCGACAATGTTACGGCTTGTGAAATATGGAAAATGTCCAACCGTCTTGACACCTCACGCAGTTGCGAAGAACTTATTGCGATACGCTCGCTTCGAAGGTTTTACGCAGAATATGCCAATATTCCATTCGATGAAACGCCAATGCCTCGCGAAATATACTACATTGGGAAAGGTGTCGAAAAAGGAGATATGATGGCTGCAAAAAAGGCATATTTCCACATGGGCGAATGTCTGGGCGACGCCATAGCAAACATGCTTACAATTTTCGACGGAATTGTTGTAATAGGTGGCGGCGTTTCGAAAGCCAAGGATCTTATTATTCCTGGCGTCGAAAAAGAACTAAAGCACAACTACGCCACAATATCGCGCATCACCCAGAAAGTATACTGTCTTAACGACAAAAACCAACTATCGGAATTCGTAAGATCGGAAAGCAAGACGATAAAAGTTCCATTTTCCGACAAGACAGTCGAATACTCATCAACGCCAAAGTGCGGTTACCTGTTTTCTTCATTCGACACCAGCATGATGATTAATATAGGTGCATACCACTATGCGAAGGAAATGCTGAAGTGAAAATCGGCGCAATATTGCGCCGATTTTCACTTCAGTCCTGCGTAGTACTCAGCCACTTTCTGGCAATATGATTTAGTTTTGCGTTTGCACCCATCCGAGACATTTTCAGGATAAAAAGCATCTGAATCGCCTGAATACCATACGCTCTCATCTGCATTAATAAATGAAAATCCTCGACCAAAGGTAGAAAATGCTGTCGGATAATGCTTGTCAAAAATATTCTCGCTAAACGGAAATTCGTCATGAGCAACGCCTAAAGCGGAAAGCAATGTCGCCGAAATATCAGCCTGGTCGCATGGCAAATCACAGACAAACGACTCATTGACCGCACCACCCAACCATTGCATAACAATGTGGCTCTTGTCCAGACTCTGCCAGTTCTGCGAACGGAACAACCGTCCATGATCCGACACCAATATCACAAGCGTCTTGTCCCATACTGGCGACTGCTGCATGTTCTCCAGAAAAACATTCAGGCAAGAATCTGTATAATAATAGGCGTTCATGCTCCGCGAAAGTTCATCATCGGTACCATACGGCGACACCGGCGCATCAAATGGCTCATGGCTATTAAGCGTGAAAAGTATTGAAACCGAACCTGCACCCACATTCTGGACATGGGAGAAAAATTCATCAAACATACACTCGTCATCGTAACCCCACGAAGCTTTTCGGCAATCAAGATGCAAGTTATTTTGCGAAACAACCTCCACCCCATTCTGGCGGAAATACGAGTTCATGTTTGCAAAATTGGCATCACCGCCGTAATAGAACGAAAAATCATTGTAGCCATTGTCGGCAAGCTTGCGCAAAAGCGATGGCATCTGTTGCGACTTTTCAGGGAACTTAATCACCGAATAGTCGGGTAACGATGGCGTTCCGCTGAAAATTGACGCTATTCCGCGAACACTTCTGTCGCCCGATGCATAACAGTTGCTGAAGAAAATACCCTTGTCGCACCACGAAACCAACTTTGGAGTAACACTTTCTGCTGGATTGTCGTAGCACATTGCCGTCCATGTGAAACTTTCGAGAAGCACAAAGACAATCTGCTCTGGCTTTTCTCGCAAAATCTTCTTTCCATTAAACGGATTGGCTGTCGTATCCGATGGAATATCAAAAGTTTCTTCGTAATACATGTATTTCTCAAAATCAGCATCGCTAGCAAAGAAATAACTTCCGAAATTCCAGTAAACATTTATTGCCGAATGGTTTGCAAATGAATTGTCGCAAAAATATACAGTCCCAACATTTATTGGCGCCGTACCGACTCCTCCTCGTGCTAGAATCACCAAAAGACCAGCGACAGCAATGAACAACAATGAATATAACTTTTCGGGAATCAAACTTTCGTACAATTTTCGCGTAAACAGCCTATACAAAAAGAAAAGTGCAACTGTAATCAATATTGCGACAACCAACAAAATCACAATCCTCAATATTGGCGTCGAAGCAAAGACTAGTTCAGGATTGCTAAAATATTGCAGCACCGATGCATCTATCCTAAATTGCCACGAGCGATAAACCTCGGCATCGCCAACCGCAATCAGAGATATCGCGCACAACATCAAGCCAGTAAGCACGCCCATGAACACATTGAAAGCTTTCTGCGACTTTACAAACGAAAAAAGAATGAAAAACGGCACAAGAAATATACCTATATAAGCAATCGCCGACAAATCCATGCGTAATCCATGCAACATAGCCCCGAAAAATTCGGACACCGAGCACGAAAAACCATTCGCAATGTTGAATAGCATGAAGAAAACGCGCATCAGTTCAAAGGCGACAAGCCAAAACAATAGATACACAATAAATAATATGCCTCGCTTAAGGTTTTTCATCGGGGACAATTATCTAAACAATCTTATAATAGTTGCAAAGCATTACCATTATTTTGCCGAATATTGAAAATTTCAAGGCACAAAATTAAGACAATTTATGACTTCAAAACAAATTACTTTAAATGCAGATTGAAAAAAGGAAACCCATTAATGAATTCTGGGAATAATAATAAAATGTACACACTCAACTAAAAATAATTTGTTCATTTAATAACAAAAGCATACTTTTGTGAAAAATAATATACCGAAAGTTATGAGTTACGAAGCAATGAAACAGGCATACAATGCACTTACTGCCGAGCAGCAAGCAATTGTTTATAACCTTACCATTTCGCTTATGCATCTCAATGCAAGGTTTGACATCCAAGCACCCCAAAAGCGCACATTCGGACAGTTCGCGGGTCGCGCCAAAGCCATATTTGCTGACGATTGGGAAATGACAGAAGATGAATTATGCTCGCTATGAAATACCTAATCGACACGCACATATTGATATGGCTCGCTGTATCTCCTGAAAAAATCTCGAGAAATGTTTTTGAGATTGTATGTAATCTTAATAACGAAATTTATATATCAACCGTCAGTCTGTGGGAAATTGCAATCAAACTTTCAATTAAAAAACTTAATTTGGATGGACTAGGAATCAAAGATTTAGTCGAAATATGCGCAATGCAAAATATAGGCATTGTAGAGTTGCCCATATCTGCGGTTACTCAATACCGACGACTGCCATTAAAAGACAATCACCGCGACCCATTTGACCGAGCATTGGTATCATTGTGCATTTCTGATGGTTATACTCTTCTATCTCACGACAATAAAATCGCACAGTACCAATCTGACGGATTACAATATATATCATAAAAATCTGAACCACTAGGATTGTACAAAAAACTATAGTACAAGCAAACTCAAAAGACACATATTAGGAAACCCTTCCTTTTTTATGCGAAGATGCACAACATCAACAACATAAATATCAATATGTTATAAACAACAAATGGATTTTACCACTAATCCGTTAAGCGCCAACACAATAAAAAAAATCGTCACTTCGTTAATTTAACATAAAAGTGTTGATAAAAACCAGTTTCACAAAGGTTTTGTAATGAATTAGGAGATACTTTTGCAAACGATAAAAAATAAATAAACGCAAGGAATATGTTGCTATTGGATGACACGATTAACGCAGTTGCGGCAAGCGAAACCGCAGCGGAAGTTGTTGAAAAGGGCGCTGCTAGCCAGTCGTACTGGGACTTGGCAATACAGGGCGGATGGATAATGATTGTTCTCGCAGTCTTGTCGGTGCTTGCAATTTACATATTTATTGACAAGTACTTGGCCGTGAAGAAGGCTGGCAAGAATCAGGACGGATTCATGCAGAACATCAAGAATTACATCAAGGAAGGAAAGATTGATAACGCGATTGACAGCTGCCGCAATAATGACAGCCCAATTTCGAGAATGATAGAAAAAGGTCTGCAACGCATCGGTCGTCCTCTCAACGATGTCAATACTGCAATCGAAAATGTCGGCAAGCAGGAAGTCGCAAAGCTCGAAAAGGGACTTGCTCTTCTGGCTACGATAGCCGGTGGTGCTCCAATGATAGGTTTCTTCGGAACAGTAACCGGTATGGTTCAGTCATTCTCATCAATGGCTGCCGCTGGAAACGCTCTCGAAATTAAAGACCTTGCTGGAGGTATCGAAACTGCTCTTGTAACAACAGTCGGCGGTCTTTTCGTTGGTATCATCGCCTACTTCGCATACAACATCTTGGTTGCAAAGGTCAACAACTTGGTAAACGACCTCGAATCCAAGACAACAGAATTTATGGATGTATTGAACGAACCCGCATAAACTGACAAACCATGAGCCTTAGGTCGAGAAATAAGATTAGTTCGGAATTCAGCATGTCGTCAATGACCGACATTGTGTTCCTGTTGCTCATCTTCTTCATGGTAACATCAACTATGATTGCACCGAACGCACTGAAATTGTTGCTTCCATCTAGCAACAACCAGACACAGGCAAGCCCGTTGGCATCGGTCTCAATCAAGGACAACCAGAACGGCACTTACACCTACGCTGTCGGCACAACCATAATGCCATTCGAGAACTTGGAAACAGCACTTGTAAAGGAAATGGCAGAAAAGAGTGACGAGGCATACGTTTCGTTGCATGTCGACAAGTCGGTGCCCATGGAAGAAGTGGTTAAGATAATGAACATCGCAAAGAAACACGAATACAAACTTATATTGGCAACGCAACCCGGAGAATAATGAACTATTTCATGCAGCATAAGGAAGCTTTTATCGGTTCGGCAATATTTGTTATTGCTGTACTGCTTTTCCTTTTGCTCTGCGGGCTGAAAATGCCGGATCCCCCACTAGTGGAGGAATGCATACTATTAGACTTTTCAACTCCTACAGAGGAGTCAACATTACTTGATACCAGAGGTGGCGGCGGAAATCCCAACGCAGGAGCATCGACCGCTAATGCAACTACAAGCAATCAAAATACCTCTACACAAAACTCAAATTCAAACTCAAACTCAAATCCCAGCGTCGAATCTCAGGCCTTCGAGGATGCTGCGCCCCTCCCATCAGGTAATGATAGCAAAAGTGAAACAACAGAAAACACTGAACCAACCCCGACCTCGAAGACTGAAGGTCGTGTCAACTTTGGCGGACTTGCAGGTGGAAGCGGTTCGGGCAATGGCGGAAGCGGCTCTGGCAGCGGAAACCCCGGATGGGGTGGCGGAACTGGTTCGGGCGGAGGAAGCGGAAATGGCCCTGGCGGTATAGGCGGAAGCATAGGCAACCGCAAGGTTACCAAAGTTTTGCCCGAAAACAAGGACAATATGACTGGAACAGTAAAACTCAAGATAACTGTCAACGAAAAAGGAATCGTAGAAACAGCAGAACCAGCTAGCGGAACAACCTGTAGCGAATGCGTACCTTTCGCAATAAAGGCCGTCAAGCAATGGAAATACGAAGCCAAGCCAGGAAGCGGCACGCAGACAGGTATCGTCACAGTTGAATTTAAACTGAAATAATCCAATGAAAACAACAAGATTTGAAATTATTATCGCACTGATAATAAGTGTTTTGTTGTGCAATTCCTGCAAGAATGATAACGGCTTTACAATAGATGGACAAATATCCAACTGCTCAAACTGCAAAATTGTATTGGAGAAACTTTCGCCCATGAAAATCGATACCGTTGCGAGTGCAAATTCAGGATTCAACGGAAAATTTAGCATTACCTACAACGATAGCATACGACATTTATACAGAATCAGAATAAACAATGCTACACCAATACATATTTGCGCAGTCAATGGCGAAAGCATTTCATTATCAGCAGACTACAACAATATAACCGACTATTCAATATCAGGCACTACCGATTGCGAAGAATTGAAACGTCTGAATGTCAGGATGATAGAAAGCACGCAAAAGGTCGAGGAACTGCGAAGTACGGTTAGTCAGCAATTCGGAATAGACAAGGCCAGCCTCGAAAAAAGCAACCTCATTGCCGACAGCTTATACCAAAGCGACAAGCAGTTCATTACCGACTTCATAAAGAAAAACCACGAGTCTCCGATAATATATTTCGCATTGCACCAGTATGTTTCGACTACGCCTATTATGCAACTTCCTACCGACTACGAAACCTTTAAGTATGTACTTGAGGAAATGAAGGAGCACAATCCAGACCTCGAGGAAACACGCTACCTTGAGTCGGAAGTAAAACGGTTCGAGTTGCAGCAGGAACAACAGAACCGGCAATATGTAAACCATTCTGAAGGTTCCAATGCACCTGACTTTTCCATGCCTAACCAAAATGGTGACATAACAAGACTAACCGACTTCAACGGCAAAGAAATTACCTTGTGCTTCTGGGCATCGTGGGACAAGAAATCGATAAAGGAAGTGCAAAACTACCTTGCCCAAAGCAACGACAGGTCAATAATCCTCATATCCCTCGACACAAACCACGAACAATGGCTTCAGGCAATAAAGTTCCACAAATTAGGCAATGCAACAAACCTCTGCGACTTCAAGTCATGGGAAAGCATAACCGCCAAATTATACGGAATAAAAACTATTCCTACATTTGTGGAAATATCGGGAGAACAAAAAATTGAAACGATTCGATGATTCGAAAATTTGAATTACGTGGAAAAAAATCTATATACAATCGCGTCATGGCACAATTCATCATGTACTGAGACGCAACTCATTGCGTCTCAGAAACGCCACAGGCATTCAAAAAATCGTAATTCGTAAATCGTAATTTTCATTATCTTTGGCACACGGATTGCCCATATATGGTGCGCGATTAAAAATTAAGAATTAAGTGCCATTTTGACATATTTTTTATGAACAAATTTGACGACTATAGATTGATGTCCGACATGGAAGAAGGCGAAAGCATTATTCCTATTTTTACGGATGTAATAAAGAAAACTGATGATTTAAAGGACTTTCCAGAATTTCTGCCGATACTTCCGCTTAGGAACTCGGTATTATTTCCAGGAGTCGTACTGCCAATAAACATTGGTAGAGAAAAATCCTTCAAACTAATACGCAACATACAGAAAACCACAAGGATTTTCGGTGCATTGTCGCAAATTGACGCCGAGGTGGAAGACCCCCAATACTCCGACCTACACAAAATCGGTACGGTAGCCGAAATTTTGAAGGTTATCGAAATGCCCGACAACACCATTTCGGTTATAATACAGGGAAAATCAAGGTTTGAAGTGCTTGAATACACAAGCGACGACCCGTATTTCACTGCAAGGGTGCGCTATTTGAAGGAATCTCCAGATGTTCGCAACGACAACGATATGGATGCCATAATATCCTCAATAAAAGACATTTCCATAAAGATTGTCCGCATGTCACAAAATGCTCCTGGGGAACTGGCATTTGCCCTGAAAAACATCGACAATGCAACTTTCCTAGTAAATTATATTGCGACAAACTGCAATTGTACCAACGATGAAAAACAGTCGCTCCTTGAAACAAACGAACTGAAACAAAGAGCAATAAGTCTTCTTCGCCTGCTCAACGAGCAAAAGCAGTTTCTTGACTTGAAAAACGAAATTCAAGGCAAGGTAAAGAAGGACATGGATAAGCAACAGCGCGAATATCTTCTTAATCAACAGATTAAAACCATACAAGAAGAACTTGGCGGTTCCCCTTACGAAAAGGAAATAGCTGAACTGCGCGAAAAAGGCAATAAAAAGAAATGGAGCAAGGAAATCGCCGAAGTCTTTGAGGCTGAACTGAAAAAACTTGAACAGCTAAACCCGATGTCGGCCGAATTCTCGGTGCAGATGAACTATGTTCATGTATTTGTCGATTTGCCATGGAACGAGTACACAAAGGATAATTTCAACCTTAAACATGCGCAGAAAGTCCTTGACCGTGACCATTTTGGACTTGACGAAGTTAAAGACCGTATACTCGAACACCTTGCTGTTCTGAAACTTAAGGGCGACCTGAAATCGCCAATTCTATGTCTCTATGGCCCTCCGGGAGTCGGCAAGACATCACTTGGCAAAAGCATAGCTGACGCACTTGGCAGAAAATATGTCAGAATGTCACTTGGTGGACTGCACGACGAATCAGAAATTCGCGGACACCGCCGTACATATATTGGTGCTATGCCTGGAAGAATTTTGCAGAACATCAACAAGGCAAAATCTTCAAACCCAGTGTTCATCCTTGATGAAATAGACAAGGTTGGAAACGACTACAAGGGTGATCCATCATCGGCATTGCTCGAAGTTCTTGACCCAGAACAAAATACCGAATTCCACGACAATTTCCTCGACCAAGAGTATGATTTGTCGAAGGTAATGTTCATAGCAACAGCAAACAACGTTTCGACCATAAATCCTGCTTTACGCGACAGAATGGAGATGATTGAAATAAGTGGCTACATAACCGAGGAAAAGTTGGAAATTGCCAAGCGCCACCTCATTCCGAAGGAATTTGACAACCACGGAATCAAGAAGTACAAAATCAAGGTTGACGATTCTGCTGTGCTGAAGATTATCGAGGACTACACACGCGAATCGGGAGTTCGCTCACTCGACAAGCAGATCGCTAAACTGGCTCGCCGTCTGGCAAAAGCCATCGGAATGAACGAAAAATACCCCAAAACCATTACTGCTGAAAACCTTGAAACATTCATCGGCAAACCTCTATTCCACCGCGACATGTACGAAGATCAAGAATATGCCGGCGTGGTTACAGGTCTTGCATGGACGGCTGTAGGTGGCGAAATCCTATACATCGAAACTAGTCTTTCGGCGGGCGATGGCAAAATGACACTCACGGGCAACCTCGGCGATGTGATGAAGGAATCGGCAAAACTGGCTATGGAATATGTAAAAGCTCATGCCGATGTTCTGGGAATTAATCCCGAAGTGTTCAACAAGTGGAACATTCACCTGCATGTGCCCGAAGGCGCCATTCCAAAGGACGGTCCTTCTGCTGGTATCACAATGGCAACTGCAATAGCATCGGCATACACACAGCGCAAAGTGAAATCTCACATTGCAATGACGGGAGAAATTACCCTGCGTGGAAAAGTTCTGCCAGTGGGTGGAATAAAGGAAAAGATACTTGCAGCAAAGCGTGCAGGAATCACCGAAATCATACTTTCGCGCGATAACGAAAAGGACATCAACGACATAAAGCCTGTTTACCTCGAAGGAGTTGAATTCCATTATGTTGACACGGTTTCCGATGTATTCAAACTTGCCATTACTGACAAAAAGGTAAAGAACGCAAAAAAACTTATTGAAGAATAATGCAACGCTATCGTACCGACATAGACCTCATGGCTCCTGTAGGCTCTTACGAGTCGCTGATGGCTGCAATACAGGCAGGAAGCAATTCCATATACTTTGGAATTGAACAACTTAACATGCGTGCACGTTCGTCAAACAACTTCACTTTCGATGACTTGCGCAACATTGTATCGATATGCGAAGAACACAATGTCAGGACCTACCTCACCGTAAATACCATCATTTATGACGAGGAAATGGAAAAGATGCACAAGGTTGTGGATGCTGCTGCAGAAAACCATGTTACAGCCATAATTGCTTCCGACATAGCTGTTATGCAGTATGCGCGCAGCAAAGGCGTTGAGGTTCACGCATCAACACAACTGAACATTTCAAACATTGAGGCAGTTGCATTTTTTGCGCAATTCTGTGATGTGATGGTTACCGCACGCGAACTAAGCCTTGACCAAGTGAAATACATCACCGATCAGATTCGCCAGCGCAACATCCGCGGACCAAAGGGCGAACTTGTCAAGATTGAAATTTTCTGCCACGGAGCATTGTGTATGGCGGTTTCTGGCAAATGCTACCTAAGCCTCCATGAATACAACCACTCTGCCAACCGAGGTGCTTGCCTGCAAGCATGCCGCAGGGCTTACCGCGTTACCGACATCGAAAGTGGCGATGAACTCGAAATTGACAACAAGTACATTATGTCGCCCAAAGACTTGTGTACAATCGGCTTCGTGAACAAAATCATCGATGCAGGCGTAAGCGTACTGAAAATTGAAGGTCGCGCCCGCTCCTGCGAATATGTAAAGACGGTTGTGGAATGCTACGATCAAGCTCTAAACTCATGCTTTGATGGGACTTACAACCGCGAAAAGATTGATGGCTGGAAAAAACGCTTGGAAACGGTTTTCAATCGTGGATTCTGGGATGGCTACTATATGGGACAACGGCTAGGCGAATGGTCGGAAGTGTATGGTTCTCGCGCAACAAAAACAAAAGTTTATCTAGGCAAGGTGCTCAATTTCTTCTCGAAGATCAATGTTGCAGAAATCAAACTAGAAACCGCCGAAGAACTGAATGTAGGAGACGAAATCTTGATAACAGGCACAACCACTGGTGCTTTGCAGCAAACAGTAGACGAAATCCGCGAAGATTTGAAACCAGTGCCAAAGGTTGTACAAGGTTCGCTGTTCTCGATAAAGACAAACGATGTTGTCCGCCGTGGCGACAAACTGTATAGGATTGTTGACACACAATTTGCAAGTTGCGAGTGATGGAAATCTGCATCCACGACCTCTGGAACGAATACGAACTCATCGACTGCGGCAACGGTCGCAAACTTGAGCGTTTTGGTGAAATTACACTCATACGTCCCGAAATAACAGCAACAGGCAAACCTCATCTGCCCAATGCAGAATGGCAGGAAATGGCTAATGCCGAATTTGTTGAGACATCAAAAAATTCGGGGAGGTGGGATATTTTCAAACAAATCCCAAACACATGGCAGATGACGTATAATTCACCATCGGGAATAAGGCTTACCGCAGAACTTTCGCAAACCACATCAAAGCACATTGGCATTTTCCCCGAACAAATCATAAACTGGCAGTTCATCGAACGCGAAAGTGCCAACTTCGGACACGAAAGTTTTCTTAACCTATTCGGTTACACTGGATTATCAACTGTATTTGCATCAAACTTCTTCGACAAGGCAACGCACATCGATTCGATAAAAAAGGTCGTTGAATGGACTCGTCGCAACGCCGAATACTCAGGCAGAAGCAACATTCGCCTCATAACCGAAGATGCGCAGAAGTTTGTAGAACGCGAAATAAAGCGTGGCAACACCTACGACGGCATAATCCTCGACCCACCAGCCATTGGTAGCGGAGCGAAGAACGAAAAATGGATTTTTGACGAGATGATTGAAAACCTGCTCTCCAATGTAAACCAAATTGCAAAGCGCAAATCATTCATTATAATGAACTTGTATTCCCATTCCGTTTTTGGAATGGAAATCAGAGAACTCCTGCACAAAAGCTTTCCAAATCACAATATTGAAATGTGCGAGGAAGTGAAAGGCTTATCCAGATTCGGCGGAAAAATCAGCCATGGTGTGTTTGTGTGGCTAAAATCTTAAGTTCTTCTATTCCTTTTCTTTAGCTTCAACTACCGGAATTCTTTCCCCATTGTAGAATGCAACCACAAAAGCATCGGTTACGCCCATAGAACGGGCATTTTCAACAGCAGCTTTCACATCATCAAACTTCTTGAAGGCACCTACCCTATAGTTCGTGAAACGTCCGTTCTGTACAGTAGTAAGGCTAGAACCTCTCGACGATGCAATTGACCTGAACGTTGCCATGCTACGTGTATCGGGAGTATGTACAAAAGCTCCAAGTTGTACAAAATACTCTACTCCGCCTTCTGCTTGCTGCAATGTTTCGGCTGGCACAACTGGTTTGGGTTCGGCAGTAGATATCGGCTGGACATTTTGCGTCGAAGACTTCTGAACCGCATTACTATTTATGGTTTCACCAGAATTGCCTTCAATCTTCCTTACCGCATTCTGCAAACGAATAGCCTCGGAACTCGAAATCTGCTCCTCACCCTTGAACGCCACAATAAAGGCATCGACAATACCAAACGAACGAGCCTCTGCCAATGTATTCTGAGCTTCCTCGTACGAACTGAAAACACCAATACGATAAACCTGCAGGCCTTCGCGCGGGAACTTAACATGAATCTTGTCGCCTGCAACCTTCGAGAATACCGATAGAATTTCTGGGTCGGGAGACTTAGAGAACGCTCCTATCTGTACGTAATACGAAATGCCTTCCTTGTTGTTCTCCTCGGTGCCCTTGCTAAGGTTCAAAGGAGCATATTCAACATTCGACAGATTTTCTTCACGCGGACTTACACTCTGAGTCTGCGATGAAGTATTTTCTGTATTGTTCTCGGCAATTACCCTGCTCGACATGGACTTCTGGTATTCTATACCTTCGTTGAAACTTACCTTCCGACCATCGATATATGCTACTACAAAGGCATCCGTAACTCCTTTGCTTCGTATATTCTGCAACGCAACCTTAGCTGTCTCGTAATTGGCAAAACGTCCCGAAGTGTGACGAATTAAACCGTTGGGCATAGTCTCATAGCTTATCGGATAAACCCCTCTCAACTGCCATGGACCTCTCCTGTCTTTGTAAACACCTATCTGCACTGCGTAATAAACTCCCTTCGATGGAATTTCGTGAGAATCTACTGCTATTTCTGCTTGAGAATCAACAACATTTCCCGATGAAACAATCTGACCGTTTATTGCCACATTTTCGGAAGAAACAGCAGAATTTCCTTCTGTGACATTCTGCCCACTTGCATAATTATTTGCAACAGATGTTCCATTTTCGGCATTTGCAATAGTCTCAGACTTTGTCTGCGAACTTGCAATAATCGATTCTGGCTCAACATAATCTGCTGGAGCTTCGTGACGTATTACAATAGGAATTTCTTCGTTTTCCTCGGCATTCTGCAATGCTTCGAGCCTACGGGCTTCGCCTATCGAAATTCGCTTGCCATTGTAATAAGCAACAATGAACGCGTCGCTGAAACCGAGTCCCCTTACCTTAGGCAAATCCTCTCGAGCAGAAACATACCTGTAATATTCGCCCGTCATATAACGGATAATATTCGTATTAGGAATCTGCTCGGTAAATATCAGCGACAAGCCATTGAAATACGGCATCCTATACTTTACATTTGCTGCAACTATCTGAATACGATAGTACAATCCCATGTTAATCTCGGGCTTCTCGAAAATTCCGTACGAATCGGACGAGAAACCTGACATTGATTTCTTCTTTGGTACAACAACTGCCGAATCAACCGATGCGAGTATTGTCGAGTTAGAATCTGGAATATTCAAGGAAACACTATCGCGCTTTTCTGCCACATTGCTATTTGTAGAAGCATTACTTACTGTATTTTCCACGATAACATAATCAACAACCACCTTGTATCTCTTCAAGGTCGAGTTATTGGCTTCCATCCTGCCAATCATATTATCGACAACTGTCTTGGATTCGCCGGTAGCAACCTGAGACATCTGCTGCAAGAGCTTGTATTCCTGGATTTCAGAATCGCTGTAAATCTTATTAGCCACGGACATATCATAGAAACCAAGACCTATCTTCATGGTTCTCAATGTTTCATCATACGAATCGTAGGCTAACTTGTACTCCTGACGAGCTGAATCGGACAAGGTTGGCAGAATAGTTTCCAACGAGGAATTCAGTTCCGAATAGAACTTAGATTTTTCAACAGCAAGTTTCTGTATGTCATCAAGTTTCTGACTTTCTTCGCGAGCAATATCATCAGCGATACGGCGTTGCTCCGACTTCTTTGCTCCATCCTTACGCTGCTCAAGACGCTCAATTTCCTTTGTGGAAATTTCTATATTACGAACCATCTGCTCCTGAAGATCCATAGACCTTGAATATGACTCGTTTGCAATAGGTGTCATATTATCAGGAGACATTTTTGAACCATATTTTGCTTCAAGACTATTGTATATTGGTTGCAATATTGACTTGGTTTCTGCATCCACATTTGGTATTATTGTCTGCAACAAAGCATACTCCGACAGCTCTGCTTTTGCAAGTTTTTGTGCCACATTATCACCTGAAAGCTCCGAAGCCCTTAGACTTTGCAACAACTGACGATAATCAGCATAGCGGTTGGTGTATTCTGCAGAAACATCTGTTTGTGAGATTTCATAATGCGAGACTTTGTCGATTTCTGCATAAAATCTCTCTTTCTCCTCACTCAAAGTGCGGACATTTCCGTCTCGCTCGGTCTTAACTTCACCAAGTTGAGTTTCCAAACGCTTCTTGTCGGCATTGCTGGCATTTCCGATAATTCCTTCTAAAGTATTTATTTCGCTAGTACTTGTGGCAATACGAGTCGCTATGCTGGCTTGACGAGAAACCGACTCCAGTAATTCTTGCGATTTCTCCTTAGTAATATCAACATCCTTGGCCTCTGCTACGTCATTACGCAGGCTTACCTCATTGCTATATTTCGCATCAAGACTATTGTAAATAGGCATCAAAACAGACTTAGTCTCGGCATCCACATTCGGTATTATGGTCTGGAGAAGCGCATACTCCGACTTCTCGGCTTCAACCATTTTTTCCGACATGTCAGCACCAGACTGCTCTGCATTTGTCAAGGTGTACAGCGACTGGCGGTAATCGGCGTAGCGGTTGGTATAGTCGGTAGACGCACTGGTTTTTGCAATATCGTCGTGCTTTGACTTGTCGAGTTCTGCATAGAATCGCTGTTTCTCCTCGCCAAGCGTACGGACATTGTCGTTGCGTTCTGCGGTGACTTCGCCGAGGAAGGTCTCAAGACGCTTCTTCTCGCCGCGGTCGGCTGTTGCCATGTTGGTGGCGATTGTGGTTATGTCGTCGTTGTTGGTGGAGATGCGCTTCGTAAGGTCGGTCTGAAGGGTGACAGAATGCTGGAGCGACTGAGGCGAAGAAGTGGGATTTTCGTTATTCTTTCCTTCAACACCGCTCTGCTGGTTGGTCGAAGTTGACGCAGCCAAGTTACCATATTTTTCATCAAGCCCGTTGTAAATCGGCATCAAGACCGACTTCGTCTCTGAATCGACATTTGGTATGATTGTCTGCAGAAGTGCGTACTCCGACTTTTCGGCGTCGGCGAGCTTTTCGGTCATGTCGGCGGATGACGGGTCGGCATTCGTCAGGCTGTACAGCGACTGGCGGTAGTCGGCATAACGGTTGGTGTAGTCGGTAGATGCACTGGTTTTTGCAATATCGTCGTGCTTTGACTTGTCAAGTTCCGCATAGAAGCGCTGCTTTTCCTCGCCAAGCGTACGGACATTGCCATTGCGTTCGGCGGTGACTTCGCCGAGGAAGGACTCAAGACGCTTCTTCTCGCCGCGGTCGGCTGTTGCCATGTTGGTGGAGATGGTGGTTATGTCGTCGTTGTTGGTGGAGATGCGCTTCGTTAGGTCAGTCTGCAAAGTTACGGAATGCTGGAGCGACTGGGATGAGA
>JAEEGG010005667.1_pt1 | contig 29490 bp, 18 predicted proteins | sample 9134161 | NCBI WGS metagenome assembly JAEEGG01 (sample SAMN16246543, study PRJNA631951) | gut metagenome | biome: gut microbiome; feature: rumen; material: CR-attached | host: Bos | place: Iran: Karaj | collected 2018-10
CTTTTTATCATTATATGTATCAAGTACGTCTCGTTTGAATTTGTCTTTATATGTGCGATACTGGTGCTTTATGCTAATACGATGTTCAGAATTAATTCTAGAATTATATATACTCTTTACATATTCGTTCATTGAATATAAACTACCTGCTTGCGAATTGTCAATGAAAATAGTTTTTAATTGTTTGCTATACCCATTAAAGGCGCTTCCTTGAAATGTGTCAAATTTAATAGAGTAAAACTCAAATGGAAACGAGTCTCCATTATTCAACACATTATGTATTTGTTCACTAAATTCAAGATTAGGTTCACATACTAATTTAATACCATCGCATTCAACGCCTTTTGAATTGTTCTTCCCATTTAATATTATTTCCTGTTGCTCATTTAAATATAATTCCACAAACATTTTAGGCAAGTTCTCTTGTTTTTTCTCTCCACGCATAAAGTCGGTTATAACATCTACATTAAATAGTCGTTCCATCCCTATATCTTCAATTCTTGAATGACTTCCTCTGGAGACTAAATCAATGGCTTGTAGAATTGTACTTTTCCCTGATTCATTATCACCAATGAAAATATTTATTGTCGGATTCAATTCTATCTCCAAATCCTTGAAGCGCTTAAAATTGTGCAGAACTATTTTTTTTATTTGTTTCATATAGTGTAAATAACCTATCCTTGTCAGATTTATCTTTTTGTATACGATTATAAATTCCAAATATATGGGAAAAACGACCAAGTCCTAAAACAAAGAATATAATATTAAACTAAAACAAACAAATAAGGCCACCATAAAAGGTGACCTTACATTGCAAACTTTCAAACAATTTTTATTGTCAATTTACAACTACCCGTTTAACCACACTGCCAACCTTAACTATATAAACACCCGTGCCATTGATTTCTATTTTTGCATTTACTTCGTTTGAAAAAGCAACTAATCCTCCATTTGCATTGTAAACACGAATTTGCCCAATAGCATTCTCAACTACTATGGTGTTACTAATAGCATAAATATTGACTGTTTGGGCAGCAGATTCTGAAACTGCAGTTGCAGGATTTGTGTTATTACCACTTTGATTCTCATTCCCACCACCTTGGTTCCCATTGCCGTCCTGTTCTCCCAATGCAGGAATAACTTCTTGTGCAACCAAAACGGCTCCACAAACAGAGCAATGCGAACCTTCAGTTAAACCATCTGTAGTTACTGTTGCTGGTACAGCGGCATCTGCAACAGCAGTGTGTTCTAACATTGGTGTTTCTTTTTGTGCTACTATAACTTCACCACAAACAGAGCAATGTGACCCTTCGGTTAAACCTGTTGTTGTGCAAGTCGCAACCTTGGCAGAATCTATTATTATTGTGTGGAATTCAAACAACGCTGTAAAAGATGTGTCGCTTGTTGTTGAATAAACGCGTGGATTATCAGAATTACCATCGCTCCACTTAACGAAGTGGAATCCTTCGGATGGTATAGCACTTATAGTTAAAGGCTCATTACCAAACATAAGACTGTCGCTTAAAACAACACCTGATGCACTGTCAGAACTACTAACAGATACAATAGCAAATGGTGTTATTTCCTTTAACTTCCATATTTCTGTTGATTTGTAAGATTCAACCGATTCGGCTGGGACATAAATGATTTCAAGCATCGGGAAAATGTCTTGTGGTATAACTGGTGGTACTGTACTATGAATAATAACCTTTGAAAGATTATTACATTCAGAAAATGCTCGAAATCCAATGCTCAAAACTGAACTACCAATACTTAAGGATGTCAAATTACTGCAATCGCTGAATGCACCTTCACCAATAGTTGTTACTGTATTGGGAATGACCACCGATGTCAAACTACTGCAATTGCGAAAAGCAGAACTATTAATATCAGTTACCGAATTGCCAATAATTAGTGATGTCATACTGCTGCAATTCTCAAATGCATTAGAACCTATACTGGTTACAGAATTACCAATGGTAACATCGGTTAAATTATTGCAAAAATCAAACGCATATGCACCAATGCTTATAACTGAATCAGGAATAACAATCGACTTCAAGTTTTCACATTGCATAAATACACTTTCTCCTATGCTAACTACTGAATTAGGTATAATAATGTTAGACAATTTTTTACAACCCAAAAACGCATAATTACCAATTCTTTTGACCGATTTTCCAATATTAATTGATTCTAAATCGACACATTTTTGAAAAGACCTATCTCCAATACTAGTTATCTCATATGTGTTTCCTGCAATAACTGTTTCTGGTATTATTACATTCCCAGAATATGTGCTTGGAATGACCTCAACCTCTTTTTTGTTTATCAGCCGATAACGAATATTGTTATTTGTAAAACATAACGTATATGTTGACTTGAAGTCAATGTCACTTTCTAATATTATTGAAGATAAATTGTCACAACCAGAAAAAGCAGAAGAGTTAATGTCTGTGACTGTACTCGGAATGATTACCGATGATAATTTTTTACAACCAGAGAACACGTTCCCCAAAATACTTGTCACTGAATTTGGAATAACAATAGATGTTAAACTTGTGCAATTTTGAAAAGCATTTTGACCTATATAAGTAACAGAATTAGGAATATTAACTGACATTAAACCATAGCAGTCACAGAAAGCGTAATTGTCGATGCTTAAAACCGAATTGGGAATATTAATTGCTGTCAAACTATTACAGCCTCCAAATGACGACCTTCCAATTGTCATAATAGAATTAGGAATACTTATTGATTCCATATTTGTACAATAGATGAACGCTTCTTCTCCAATAAGTGTTACAGAATCACCAATTATGACCGACTTCAGACTATTACAATAACTAAACGCAGAATTCCCTATTCTTTTAACAATATATGTTATACCTTCATTTTCAATTGTGGCAGGAATCACTATGTCTCCTTCTATGTCGGCAGAAGATTTAACAACCGAGACATAATGTTTTTTTGCATCAAATACTGTGTATTTCAAATTTTCGATTGTAAATGTTGTTTGTGCCCAAACTTGTCCTACAAGCATTGTGGCAAATAAAAACGCAAATAACCTTTTCATTGTTAGATACACTGCTTCTGTGTCGTGCGCAACCTTTGTCCCCGCCGACTCCCCAATTGCGGTATGTTTAAAAAGAAAAACGTGGGAATCAGAACTCATCACTTATCCCGCATACAAGGCCTTCGCATTGCCCATCTTCCGAGAATAAGCAATGCCGAAGCCCACGTTGTATGTCAATTGATAGTATCAATAACACACATAATGGACATTGGCTATTGCCTTACCGTGCGGAAGATTTAGAAGTTGCGAAGTTCTGTATGCCGCAGATAAGACGTTAAGTCAACGTCTTTCTATATACACCTCGCGCAAAAGCGCAAAGGCATTCCAAAGATAGGAATGAAAAATGAAATGAGAAAGGAATTTGCTGTTAGTTGGAAAATAACTTTGTATGCGGTTAATCAACAACTATTTGTAATGGTTTTACCTTAAGAACATAATTATCATTTTGTCCTTCAAAACTTTAGAATAAATTCACTAAACTTAAGTTATTTTAATCAAGACTTTAGAATTTTTCTCCGCACTACTTCCCCATTATACCGTTGAAATTCATCGACAACAGCAATCCGAAATAGTTGTCGTTCAGCGACAAACGGCGGGCGTAGCGCACACCTGCCGAGATGGGCACCGCAATACGATAGATGTGGAAATCGGTCGTCAAGTCGCAGCCCGTTGAGCGCATTGATGTGGTTTTTCCTTCGTTGACGGCTTCGGCGAAATCACAAAAGAGTTTACCTTTTATTCGCTTGATATACAGCGCACTGCCGATACTCAAATCGGGATAGAAAAGCGGTCCACAGTACGATATCATTAATGTTTTGAGCCGAGTGTTCGGCACCGCTTTGTAACCACGCGGATAAAGTACCAACGAATTGAATACAAGATTGTTACGGTTGCTTTCCTGCCAGCCGCCATAAATCGTAATGCCATGGTTGCGGTACGGTCCTGGCAGATAGAGCCAAGCCTGCGCGGCCGTCTGATGGTTCTCGGGTTGGTCGATGTAGTGATGGTAGTCGCCGCGAAGAACGATGCCCCAACGCGATTGCAAATCACGGTGCGCGAGCCGCCTTAACGACTGAAAATAAAGACAATAGCCCAGCGTGTGGTCTGTGGTGTCAACGGCTTTGCGGCCATACGACAATTCGGTGTTGATATATTGGTAAGACGCCTGCGCCGTCAGCGATGTGGTGAAAACGCTCGTTTTCAGCGTCATAGGTACCTGAACAAACGCCACGCCGCGCTTCCGCAGAACATCAAGAGTAATGGTGCCCTTGTTTGTTTCTTGTTGTGCTTTAAACTTATAGATGTCGCCGCGCGCACCGATTATCGGGAAAAAGCCCTTATAGCGGTATTCAAGAAAATAATCGTCTTTGCTTTCTGCGGTAAGCCATTGATAACCAGCCGTTAGGAACGATGTTGAAAGTGCGTCTTGCGACATTATGGTCAAGCCAGGACCGACTTCCGAATCATCGATCCGCACCGATAGCGGCCCCCAACTGTGAATGTTGAGCAGATGCGCCAAACGGCTGTAACGCTGCACTTTATACGCGCTGTCATTGCCGAAAACAACTCTTTGCTCTTGTTCGGCGAGCGCTTGCGTCTGACTGTTTGCAATGGCCGTCGGCATTTCAGTTTTGGCAAGGTTATCTATCTGTTTTTCAGCAATCTGAAAACCATCGGCTGTGTAGTAAGTGAACAGCAGGCTGTCGCCGCTCACGCTGCCTGTACCCACCCCGAACGGACTTTCTGCCACAACACCGAAAGTACTGTCAGTCAAGCTGTAAGCGTACCAGGCGGTATTGCCGTTGTGGTTGCCAGTCATATAGAGTTTGTTGCCGCAGAACAGCAGATTCGAGATGTCATCGTTGATTTGTGGCAGCACGGTGTCGATGGTGCGGCGTTCCAAATCAATCACTGAAACCGACTTGCAATCCTGCTCTATCGCAATGTAAGCCAGCCGTTTATCATCGTCGGACCAAGCCACACGCACAGGCACGGAATTGCCCGTTTGAAACCGCGCCGCCCGACTGCCGTCAAGGTTGTGAAGTTCGACAGCCCACTGCGACGAATCAGCGTAACTGATTGACGCTATTTGATTTGCCGAGTGCGAAAGTGTTGAGCCATAGTAGCGCCCACGGCGAACCAGTGTGCGTTTGCGGTGGCGGTCAAGGTCGTAAGTCACAATTTGGCTGTGGTTGGCGTTTTCCCAGCGAGTGTAACGCAACTGATTCCAAACCAACAAGTTGCCCGATGCGGAAAAATGTTTGACGCTCATCGGGCCAGGACGGGTGATTTTTCTAATGCGGCCTTTGTCGGTATCAATCGTTACAAACGACGGGATATCAGATAGTTGCTCGCGCAAGGCCACCACCTTGCCCTGCGCGTTTTTCTGCGGCACAAAGTAACTTGTGTAGTCGCGCGGTGTTGGCTTTGTAAGCAGTCGGGCATTGTCGGGGGCGGCGTTTTTCGGGCCCGTGGCAAGCGGTTGAAGTGCCGCACGATAGAACTCAACTTCCTTTAAACCAGTAGTTTCGCGTATTCCGCGGCCAAACGGTCGCAGCGCAATCGGGTGTCGCGCCACTCGCGTCATCGCATTCGGCCAAAGTTGTGCGCCATATTGCTGCCGACCATAACTTATTAGTTGATAGCCAAGATGATAGCGCGTTGGCACATTGTCGGCAAACGAACCGAACATTGCTTTCTGATAACTGTAAACGCCTTTCTGCGCCACCTGCGCGGCCAGACGGTTGGTGAAATCGCCCGTGCGTCCGCGGCCCGATGCCGATGCGCCTGTCTCATACGCCACCGCATCGCCTTCCAGAAACCAGTAAGGCACGTGCAGACCGAGCAGAAGCCCCGTATATTGCTCGCCGAGCAGCACGCTGAAAAATCGCGATGCACCCTGCCGCAGCATATCGGTTTGCACCACGTGGCGGAATTCGTGCAGCACAAGTTGCTGATTCCAAGCGTGTTGATAATTATCTGGCGAAGCCGTTGTGAGCAGATTCATCCGCCGCGGCGCCCAAGCCACTTCGCCATTGGCGTACGCCGCCGACGTGAACAGCACCGCAGGAACGCGCCTTGGCTGCCAGCCGAGCGTTTTGCCGCCGCTCATATACACCCGTTCAAGATTGTTGGCGTAGATTTGCCCCAGAGCCGTATCGCTTTGCGGAAAAATTACATCGAAATGCGCTGTTTTTATGTGAGATAGCCTGCGGAAACGGTCTTGACCGCTATCGTAGAATTGGCCTTGAGCCGACATCGCGGCAAGCGCAAAAAACAAGAACAGCAACCGCCTGATTTTTTGATGGCTCATTGCTGTTCTCATTTTATTTCGACTTAAATCGCAGAATATCAACTCTGTATCAAACTACAGTTCGTTAATGAGTTCTGTGATTATTGTTGTCATTTGCGGTTCAACGCGGCCAGCCACGTCCTGCACTTCGTCGTGCGTGGTCTCGCCGTCGGGCGTTGCGGGCTTGTCGGTGTTGGTGATTATCGACAGGCCAAGAACGCGGATTCCCATATGGTGAGCCACAATCACTTCGGGCACAGTCGACATTCCAGTGGCGTCGGCGCCCCAGATGCGGAACATCTTGTATTCGGCAGGCGTCTCAAGCGTCGGGCCAGGGCTGCCAATGTACACGCCTTCTTGCAGTTTGATTCCGTGCCGTTCGGCAATTTTGTGCGCACGCGAAATGAGTTCGCCGTCGTAGGTCTTGCTCATATCGGGGAAACGCGGGCCCAGTTCGTGATAGTTGTAGCCGCGCAGCGGATTCTCGGGGAAGTTGTTAATGTGGTCGCGGATGACCATAATATCGCCAACCTTGAACGTGGGGTTGATTCCGCCCGAAGCGTTCGACACAATCAGAATCTCGATGCCCAGAAATTTCATCACGCGGATGGGGAATGTGAGTTGGTTCATCTCGTAGTTCTCGTAGTAATGGAACCGCCCCTGCATTGCCACCACTTTCTTGTTGCCGAGCGACCCCAGCAGCAACTGTCCCTTATGCCCGTCGACAGTCGAAATCGGGAAGCCAGGAATGTCTTTGTAAGCGATTGATTTATCGACTTTTATTTTGTCGCCCAAACCGCCCAGACCACTACCCAGCACAATTCCCACCTGTGGCTTGTAGTTAAGCCCCTGCAAGACGAATTCGGCTGTTTTTTTGAAATCTTCAATCATCGTTCAACGCATTTATTTTGCGCCCACAATGTCGCGCAATTTGTTGTAGATGTCGTCGGCAGCGGCAATCGCTTCGTTTTTGATACCATTGAAATATGCCTTGTCCTTTTTGTCGCCCTTGTTGATTTTGTCAAGGCTCGAATCGAGAATGTCAAGAGCCTTTTCAATCAGCCCCAACACGTCGTCCTTCTTTTCAGGATGAAGAACAATGACATTGCTGCAATCAGAAACTATTTCTGAAACTAAATACTTTACGTCGCTTTTTAAATCTCTAATACTTGCCATAATTGTAAATTTTTAAAAACTCACTAATATATAGTTTTTCGGAATATCCGCACAAAAGAAAATTGAAAGCGGTTTGGAAAAAAAGATTTTTCAAGGATATGGCACCTATAATTGGCAGTTAATTTTATACCGAACAGATGCTAATCTAAAGGTGCTAACCCTATAGGGACTACTCAATTCTTATGCCCATTACAAGAACATCGTCAATCTGGTCGTAATGACTACGCCAGGCGTTCCATTCCTTATCCAATATTGCCACTTGCTCCTCGTTGCTCTTCAAATGGCACTGCATCAGCACACTTTTAAATTGGTTGGTTTTCATTTTCAAACCGTCACTGCCACCAAACTGGTCGTAATATCCGTCAGTGAACATGTAGAGTTGGTCGCCATGTTTCAAGGCTATTTTTGAAGATGAGAAAGCGCGGTTTTCGTTGTCATAATAACCCACTGGCATACGATCTGGCTTGAGTTCGATGACTTTGTTGTCGCGAACAATATACATCGGCGTCATGGCTCCGGCAAACTCCATAATGTTGTTTTTCTTGTCGATAGATATGATTGACATATCCATTCCGTCGCCCGCAGATGGTTCAGCAGTTGCTTGGTGCAGATAGTTTATAACATTCATTCTGAGTCTGTTAAGTACAATGGCAGGTTGGACAATTCCCCTTTCATTCACAATCTTACTCAGCAACGATATTCCAATTAAACTTAGGAATGCGCCGGGAACGCCGTGCCCTGTGGAATCGGCACAAACAACCACAATACGGCCGCTCTGTTCTGCCATCCAATAAAAATCACCACTCACAATCGAACGCGGTTTGTAATAGCAGAAACTGTTCGGATAGTGCTTGGTGAGCACACTAACAGGTGACAGCATAGCCTCCTGAATACGTTTCGCATAGGTCAGACTGGATGTTATTTCCTCATTCATGGCCAAAATATCCTGTTGGGCTTTTTTCAACGAGGTTATGTTTGTATCGATGGCTATGAGTTGGCTGATTTCCATCGTATTCACATCGAAAATGGGTGATAATGTTGTCTGTACCCATAGTTTGATGTTCCATTTATTGCTGATTTGCGACTCCAGTTCAATTGATTGCCGCTCCGTATCCCAAGTCTTAATAATCTTCTTGATATCAATAGGATTAACCTTACTGAATCCAAGTGAATCATCGTTCTGAAGATCTTCGAGCGAGTATCCATATAGCCTCGAATAGCCGGAGTTAACCCAAATGGTGTGGCCATTGCTGTCAAACACACGAATTGCATTGTCGGTTTCGCGCACAATCAACGACATGCGCTCCAATTCCATTGTGTAGTTGAGCAGATTCTCCCGCTGCACTTCTATTTCCTCTTTCTGCTGCGCTATTTTGGCATTGATACGCGTCAAAGCCTTGTTATCACGGCTTTTCTGCAAAAACGACCATGCGAGCATGAACATCAGAATAAAGCCAATGACAAACAACCCTGCCAGCGACAATATTGATGACCTCTGACGGTTTATGGTTGAAGTATTGTCTTCGATGGTTGATGTTTTGCTATCATTCTCTGAAGCAAGCATATAAATCATATCACTTTGCCTTTTGAGCTCTGGCATCATGCCCAGAGAATCGATATCAACCAGACGAAGGTTGTAGGCAAGACTGTCGGCATAAAGTTGAGATATACGGAACAGATTTGCCGCTTTGCGGTAATCCTTGCTTTTGTAACTGATGTTGCCCTGCAACCTGGTCAGCACACTCAGTTTCAACCATGAATGCGTTCCCTCACACATTTGCCGGGCTTTTTCGGCATATATTTTGGCATTAGCAATGTCATCATGATTGATGTAATATTCGCCAAATCTGATGGTTGCATCGAACCAGACATCCGGGTTGGTATTGTTCTCATGCTCCGATTCAGTAATCGGATAGCCGTGCTCGATTGCAGACTGAATGTCATTCTTTTCAAGATACCAACACGCCAGTCCCAGATCAGCAGTTTCCGAACCGCGCTTGGTCTGGAGAGTGTCACTGACTTTCTTGGCCGACATATAGCACTCGAAAGCCTTGTTCAAATCGTTTTTCTGGATATACATACTGCCTAGCGAGCAATAGGCGTCTATCTTACTCACGCCAAAATTCTGGCGTTCGAAAATCATCAAAGCCTCCTCTGCATTCTTTTGAGCAAGATCGAAATCGTTTTTAATCTGATACATCTGCGCAATAAGCAGCAGCACTCGGCCATATTCAGGAGTGATGATATCAGTGCTGTACTCCCGCGACGCGTTTTGCAGAACCTTCACTCCTGTCACGAAATCGTTCGATGCAAAAGCATATTTTCCGGCTATGTAGTAGAATTTTGCAATCGCCTCAGGATCAGTAATCGTATCAAGATGACTAAGGCTTTTCTGCAGTATTGAGTCGCAATGATGAAAATCGTTTTTCGTGAGATATACCCAAGCAAAAAGGTTGTTGACATGGAATAGCAGATTGACGCTGTCGCGAATAACAATATTGTCATGAGCCTTGCGAGTGTAGTACATTGTGCTATCGGGGTGGCCCGACATAAAATACATTTCTGCAATACGCAAACTCGTCTTAATCTGCATCATATCATCGTCATAAGTGGCCAAAATGTGTTTATAAGCCTTTTCGGCTTCCACATAGTTGCTCTGACGCACATAACCGACAGCCTCCTCGTAGTCAGCATTCATCTTGGAGGCCAGTTTGCCTTCAATGCGTTTCCTTTCAGCAGAGACATGCAGTACCAAAAACAGCACAGCAAAAACTGTCAATATGAATTTAATTATTCTCAAAAAACCAACCGAGATTATATATAATGGCAAATGTATGTAAAAAATCACCAATCAAACAAATATTTTAAAAACACCCTTCCAAACCAACTTCTACCACATTATTGTCGCTCAATTCAACAAATCTTTTATATTTGAATCACAAAAAACAGGACAATGCAACAGTTACCATCGCGACTGCTTGAGAATGTGGTGAACGAGTTCGGGAAACTGCCGGGAATCGGCAAGAAAACCGCGCTGCGTCTTACTTTGCACATGCTCAACCAACCTGACGAAGAAGTGGAATCTTTTGTGTCGGCCATCAGCCAGATGAAAACCGACATCATGATTTGCCCTGAGTGTCACAACATTACAGAGACAGAAGGCTTGTGCGGCATCTGCGCCGACGAACGCCGCGACCACTCGCTCATTTGCGTCGTCGAAACAATCCGCGAACTTATTGCCATTGAGAACACCGGCCAGTACCACGGCATCTACCATGTGCTGGGCGGCCGCATCTCGCCGATGGACGGCATTGGTCCGAAAAACCTCAACATCGACAGCCTTGAAAGACGCGTGCAGGAAAACACCATTGCCGAAGTGATTCTGGCAACCAGCACCACCATCGAAGGTGACACAACAAATTTCTACCTTTTCCGCCGGCTCAGCCCGTTTGGTGTACCTATCACAACACTGGCTCGGGGTCTGTCGGTGGGCGATGAACTTGAGTATGCCGATGAAATCACTCTCGGACGCTCAATTTTGAACCGTGTGCCTTATAAGAACTGATTTACTGATTAATAGATTAACTGAATGAATGAGAAAATGATGATTGAACTGAATATTTAACTCCTAAATACTAATACTAACTCCTAATAACTTAATGACTATGGAACTTTCAGACAAAATCAAATACTGCGCCATCTGCCGAAACTCGAAACGCGACATGGAACGCGGCATTGTGTGCGGGCTGACAAACAACAAGCCCACATTTGATAAGCATTGTGCTGATTTACAGGCTTCGGCCAGCGACATTGCCGAACTGGAAGAATCGATGATTGGCGGCTCGCAAAAATCTGCCATCAAAATACTGACAGCCGTTCTAATTGTGGCGTTTGCCGTAGCCATGGGCGTTATGTGGCTGATTCATGACAATGAGACTCAAGCCAAGCACAAAAAGCAAGCCGAGAAAATCGCCAAAATGATGAGATACGATGCAATACAAGACCTTGTCGATGAAAAACTGGCAACTCTGCCGCAACCTTTTCATGGCGATATGGTTTTCGACAGCATTGAGCACCATAAAAAGTACATCACATTGGCGATAAGAATGCCAGAAGGCATCTATGCCCAAAACTACACTGACAACCAATTGATTTGCGAATCAAAATATAGGCACTCCGAGGTGTTGAAACATCTGCGCAACGAGGATCGAGAGTTGTTGGAAACATGCCTAAGCGACTCTCTGCAAATACGTTACGCGTTCCATGAAACAACCGGATTCACAATGTACACCATTGTAGTCCACCCCAATGATATTGAGCAAGCACTCAAACCAAACGGACCATTCCGCTGCCCACAAAAGGATTTTGAGCGTGTGTTGAAGTATGATACGAAAACACTTCCGTCCGACATTGTAAGCAAAATTCAACTGTCGGCCATAAAAATGGACTATAGTGCTAACAAACTGACGCTCAATCTGCGAAGCCGACGGAAAGATCTTACTAAAGGCGCGGCAATGGAAAAATTGGTTAAGACCGATTTGTGGAAAAGCGCCAACGACCTTTATGCGGTTAAAATGCTGATGCTGAACGAAGGAAGCATCGATTTCCGCTTCATCGGCACCGATGACCGGCTTGTGGAATCAGTAGTGATTGGTCCCGATTTCTACCAAAACAAATAAAAAGCGATGAGAATTTTCATAATCGGAACAGGAAATGTAGCCACTCACCTGTCGGCCGCTCTGCTCAAGGCCGGACACGATATTGTTGGTGTTTGCGGTCGCGATTTCAGCCACACCGAAGAATTAGCAAAAAAACTGAATGTCAAGCCGTTCAGCAGTGTCAGTTCAATTCCTGCTGATGCCGAAGCATATCTGATCAGCGTGAGCGACGACAGCATTGCCGATGTGGCCGCGCAGATGCCTGACGTTGAAGGCATTGTGGCACACACTGCAGGCAGCGTTCCAATGAGTTCGCTGGCTCGTTTCCGCAATCATGGTGTTTTTTATCCACTGCAATCGTTCAGCAAAAGCCGGGCTATCGACATGAGCCGAGTGCCGCTCTGCATTGAAGGCAACAACAACAATACCGCCAAAACGCTCTCTGCACTGGCCCGTACGCTCAGTTACGATGTGCGACCAATGACGACCGAACAGCGCGCACATCTGCATCTGGCAGCCGTGTTTGCGAGCAATTTTGCCAACTGCATGTACACCGAAGCGGAAAACATCCTGAAAGATAACGACATACCATTCGACATCATGCGAGAACTGATTGCCGAAACAGCAGCCAAAGCCGCCGACATGGGACCTACTGCTGCGCAAACCGGTCCTGCGCGCCGCGGCGACAACAAAGTGATGAGCCGGCAATTGGAACTGCTGCCCGACATCGGGTTGCAAAAAATGTATAGTTTTGTGTCGGGAAGAATTCAAGACAGATACAAGCCAACCGACAAATAAGTTGATTGTATCGTCCGATGAATCAAAATTTTACACAAATGACGAATTTCAAGGAAGATTTAATGAAAGTGAAGGCGTTTGCCTTCGATATTGACGGTGTATGCACCGATGCCACAATGATTTGCCTGGCCGACGGACAACAAGTTCGACAATCGAATACACGCGACGGCTTTGCACTGCGCTTCGCACACGAACATGGCTACCCAATTGCCATCATCAGCGCGGGCAAGAACAACGCAGGTGTTGTGCAGCGATTCGAGAGTTTGGGCCTTACCGACCTTTTCATCGGCGACCTAGCCAAAGTGCCAGCTTTCGATGCCTTCCTAAAGCGCCACAACCTGACCGATGACGACGTGCTATATATGGGCGACGACGTTCCAGACTATCCGATTCTGAAGCGTGTGGGCGTTCCTACCTGTCCGGCCGACGCCACAAATGATATCAAGCCTTTTGTCAAGTACGTGTCGGAATTCAACGGCGGCCACGGCTGCGTGCGCGATGTGATTGAGCAAGTGCTGCGCGCCCAAGGACGATGGGTGAATTTTGAAACCGAGAATTTCCTATAGCGACAAACTGATTATCAATCTTTTTTTTAAAAGAGCAACAATCAGCATTTGTTTTTTAATCAGTGCAATAGAATAAAAAAGGCTGTTCCGCTTGGAACAGCCTTTTTATATTAAACTTCATCTAACTAATTAGAAGTTGAAACCTACACGAAGAGTGGGTGATGCAATGAAGCCTATGCTGCTGCATTGGCCAACATTGGGTTTAATTCCCGGCTGCTCCTTGTATTGAACAGCAGCGTAGGTGTAAGAGAACAAATCAAATTGGCAACCGATGATCAAGCCACCGTTGAACACGTAGTCAGCACCGAAAACAACGGCACCGCCAATGTTCCAAGTCTCAGCAAAAGCCTTGCTGCTATGCTCAATCTCTGAAGCCGCGTCAAACTTGTACTTCACCTCGCTACGACCATAAGAACCTCTACCGCGCAAACCAACAAATGGTTTGGCGCTGCTACCCATGTTGATGCAAAAATCACCACCGATGAATGCAGAATAGTTCATATTGATACGGTCCGGTGTTTCACCATACGATGGAATCATGGCGTCAGGAACACCTGGCGTTGCTGTATGACCCGGTTTGTACGTGCGGTTGAAACCACCGCCCAAAAGCAATCTCATTTCGGGCGACAAGTATGCACCTGCCTCGAATCCGAGAACTGCACCTTTGTCAGTCCAGTTTGGCGATTCAGCCTCTGCTGCAAAGCCACTGTAACTGAGCGATGCGTCCGCATTTAAGAAACTGTTGTAGCCAACCGTTACGCCGAGGTAGAGAGGCTTGTCTTGAGCGACAGCCGAACCTGCGAACGCTAACAGCGACATAACAGCTACTGACAATAATCTTCTCATAATCAAAACTTTTTATATTGTTAGTTTAGATTATTTGATTACTCAGCAGCCGGTGTTTCTGCTGCAGGAGCGCTTTGAGTGTTCGATGATGTCAGAAGTTTGCGGTATTTCTCTGCTAAAGCTTTTTGCACGGTAATATCGCTGTTGATTTCAGCAATCAAAGTCTCATAGTAGCTAATAGCAGTTGCGTCGTCAACGATGTCGTTCTCAATAACTTCGTTAATCTTGCGTTTAGCATTCTCGATAGCAGTGTTGTAACCGTCGATAGCATCTTCCAAAGCTGCGATTGTAGCCTCGTTGTCGCTGACAGTATATGCATTGTAAGCGGCTGCGATTGTAGAAGCATCTGCAGCAGCAGATTCCAAACTATAAATCTTCTTGGCATTTTCTACGTACTTGTTGAGAAGGGCCTCATAAACCGAATACTCAACCTCTGAACTTAATACGTCAATCATAGAATTAACGTTGTCCTGCAAAGACTTATATTGAGCCCATGCATTGTATTTGCCTGGATATGTGGCGTCTGTCTTATCATCCGGAATAGCCTCTTTCAGTTGTTTAACGTACTCACCAAGAGCTGATTTATACTTCTTAAGATCTTTATAAGTATACTTGGTGTAAGTTTGGAAAGCGAAACCGTTCTCATCCTCAAGTTGCAGAGAAACTGAACTAATCATAGATGTTGCAGTATAAGAACCTGTACCCGGGGTATCATCATCATCTGCATAATAGAAATCGTAAACAGAAGCATTCTTGGTAAGACCATCGGCGTCAACATAATAATATAAAGGCTGACCATAAAGTTTGTTCATAGCCTTCACCCATTTGTTTTCATCCAACTTGTTATTCTGATATTTAACAGTTGCAGTATAACCACCAAGCAACATGGCGATTTTTGCAGAATAATCAGCAGTAACACCTACTGAAGTACCGCTGTAACTTTTGTTATAGCCTTCTTGTGTCAGTTGGATCCAGTAATCCTGAGCATCTTTAAGGGCCTTTTCTTCTGCAATGTTTGCATTGATAATAGCCTCATCAATCTGCTCTTGAGTCATACCGGCCATCTTCTTCTGAGCAGCAATTTCGTTTTCTTTGTCCTTGATGTCTTTCTGATTGCGGGCAATAACAGTGTTCTGGTAAGCAATGGCAGCCTCTTTTGCAGCCTCGTGAGTGAGTTTGCCTGACTTAACACCATCCAAATCCTCTTGAGCCTGTTCCAAGTCGCCCTGAAGTTTTTTAATTGCACTAACAGCATTGTTGTAGTTAGTCCAATACTTGCCTTCCAAAGCCACTTTCGAACTTTCCAAATCAACTTTCGAACTTTCCAAGTTAACCTTCTTTTGGTCAAGTTGAACCTGACGCAATTCCTTAACTTCGTCCGACTCTGAGTCGTCAACGCAAGATACAAATGCGGTACCCAAGCAAAGAGCACCCATCAATAAAAAACTCTTTTTCATCATTAAAAATTTTTAAATTAATTGGTTATTAATAGTCCGAAACAATAGCGTTTCTGCAGGCAAATGTAATATGGTATTTTGAAAAACGAATAATAATCTCAAAAAAATCCACCAAAACCACTTAAATATTGATATATGCACCTACTCAACCATTTTTCAACATAATTTGTGTTTTATTTAGAAGATGCCTTATTTTTGCATAAAAATATGACAAACATGGAAAACAAAATAAAAATTGGTGTCACCCATGGCGACATCAACGGTACAAGTTACGAGATAATGCTCAAGACTTTCATGGAGACACGATTCGAAGAAATCTGCACACCTGTTGTTTACGGTTCTCCCAAAGTGGCAGGCTATTATCGGAAAGCGTTGAACATAAACAACTTCAATTTTAATCAGGTACAAAACGCCAGCGAAGTTCAAGCGCACAAAGCCAACATGATTAACGTTTTGGGCGACGAGGTGAAAGTTGAACTTGGCAAAGAAAGCCAATTGAGCAGCGATGCCGCCATTGTCTCTCTCGACGCTGGCATCAAAGACATTGCCAATGGCGAAACTGATGCTTTGATTCTGAATCCTATAAATACGAAAATTGCGACAGGACTGAACGCCAGCAACCAGTTCGACTACGTGAGACAAAAACTGAACGCTGGGAAAACCGTCACAATGCTTGTGAACGATACCATTCGCGTTGCATTGCTTGCCGACGCCACTCCTATGCGAGATATATCGAAACACATTACTACTGAGAATGTTGTGTCGAAACTGCATATCATATCAGATGCACTGAAGACCGATTTCGGTATTGACAAACCGAAAATTGCAGTCCTGGGCTACAACCCTAATTGCACCACAACTGCCAATCCCGAGCGTGAGGAGAAAGAGATTCTGCTTCCGGCCATTGAAACCGCAAATAATGAGGGTGTTTTAGCCATGGGTCCGTTTGAGGCCGATGAAGTTTTCGGAACCCCACTTTTCAAGGAGTTCGATGCCGTACTGGCCATCTACTACGAACAAGGTCTTGTACCGTTCCGAGCATTGAGTTATGACGATGGTGTCCGCTATCTACTTGGCATTCCTCAACTTTGCATTGCTCCGTTCCAATCAATAGGATATGATATTGCAGGACAAGATGTTGCCATTCCAAATGCTTTCCAAAAGGCAATTTATCTGGCATGCGACATCGTCAACAACCGAATTCAATACAAGAATCTGACAGCAAATGTTCTGAAAAAGCACAGTATCAGTGACTAACCTCGCGAAATAGTAGTTTGGATTGGCCCCGATTTTTGGAAAAAAGGAATTGGAACCCGCGCCTGCCAATGGATGGCGGATTTTGCAAATTCATAACTGAAAATAAACAAATTATCAGCAACAATTAAAAGCGGGAATGTGGCGGCGAAACGGATTGCGGAAAGAATGAAAATAACTCGCAACGAATTCTAACTAACTAAAAAAACAACAATATGACAAAAATCACTTTCGCCGTAATTGCCGCAGCCGCTATGCTGTTCGCATCGTGCACAAAAGCACCAACAACCAATTTTAGTTTTGAATCATCTGACCTGTTTTTCGAAATTGCTGACAGTCTGTCGCAAAATCAAAAAGTTGCGGAAGAGACGTGGGCAAGGCTTTTCGATACGAAAGGCTATAAAACACTATGTGATGACGATGAAATGAACGATGTCCGCCGGGCTGCGGAATTGGTGTTTGCCCCAAACAAAAAAGCCGAACTTGACAGCATACTGAAGGCGCCATACGATTCAGATGATGATGTTGATTTGAAGATGAAAATACTTGTCAGGAATTATGTCAACCTGCAGAGTCATTTTGATGACGCAAAGAAGTTCCGCACATCATACGATTTCGGAAAAGTTAAAACTGCCGCCACCAAAATCGTTCACGATTTTTTGCCTTCGCCCGTTGACTCTCTGCTCACCTTCCCGAACATCGAATTCTTCTGCTACGCCCGCGACGCTAGCAATTGCGGCAGCTGCATCATATTCGACTTTAATTACTTTTACTTATACCCGCAAGGTTGCATCGAATCAATGGCTCACGAAATGTTTCACAACTACAGATACAATTTCACAAACGACGACATCATCTACAGTGAGCCGTTGCTTATCGTTCTCGACCATCTGCAAGACGAAGGTATTGCCGACCTTATAAACAAAAAGAGTTCAGAAAGCGCAGCAAAAAAACTGACTGAATTGGAATATCCCGAATTATACGAGCAAAAATATCTTAAAGCATTGAACAACAGTTCGGAACTGCTTGCCGAACTTGAGAGTCTGACATTCCAAAATCTTGACGGTGAATTATCTGACGATGACTACAAAAAGCAGATTTACAATTTGTTTCCATTCAAAGGGCATCCTGTAGCATACAAAATCACTCAATTATTCATCAAACACGGTTTGAGAGACCAAATGATGGAAACGTTTGACAACCCTTTGGAATTCATCAAATTATACAACTCGATTGCCGAAAGCGAAGGACTGTACGTATTCAGCGACCGCTTTGTAAGTCACATAGAGCAACTTTTCACAAAGCCACAACCAGCAGAGTAACAAACTCTTGTTATACTACCACAAGTAATTGTATGCGTACAAGATAGCAGCCAATTCGGCCAAAGTCACGAGACCTTCAATTCTCATTAACTGATCGCTGTAACTTGTAGAGTCGCCTTTATAGATTCTACCACTCTCAATTCTGAAAAGTTGGTCGCTGTAACTCGTAGAGTCTCCTTTATATACCCTACTATTATCAACTCGCATCAGTTGGTCGCTATAACTAGTAGAATCGCCTTTATAGATTCTGCCGTTTTCGATTCTCAATAGTTGGTCACTGTAACTTGTAGAATCTCCTTTATACACCCTACCGTTATCAACTCGCATAAGTTGGTCGCTGTAACTTGTTGAGTCGCCTTTGTAGATTCTGCCATTCTCAATTCTGTAGAGTTGGTCGCTGTAACTTGTTGAATCGCCTTTATACACTTTAGCCATAATACCGATTGTTTGAAGTTCGCCTATCTTGTTGCTATATTATCGACAGTCAACACCTTATGCAACCACATTCGGTTTCTCAAGGCCATAGCCTTTGCGGGCATCTTCGCGTTTCAGCATCAGCGCAAGCAGCAAGGCCACAATGCCGAACAAGGCGAAAATCACCATTGGCAGAGTGTAGTTGTACTGCGTAACCTCGGTGCCATTGACAACGCGCACACCGGCACGGCAATATTTGTCCAAAACATAGCCAATGAACAGCGGAACAAAGCCAAGACCAATGTTCTGCACCCAGAAAATGAGCGCGTAAGCCGAGCCGAGCAGTTTCTGCGGAATGATTTTTGGCACACTCGGCCACATTGCCGACGGCACAAGCGAGAAGGCCACACCCAGAACAATCATTATGAAGGCGGCGAACCACCAATAGTTCATGAGCGGAAGCGCGAACAAGACGTGAACCAGGATGAGCAGCAGCGAGCCGATAATCATAATGGTTGCGCCACGACCTTTTTTGTCGTAGATGCTGCCAAAAAGCGGTGTCATTATAAGGTTACCAAACGGAATCAGACTCGGGATGATGCCCGCCAGCGTGGTGCTGACACCGTATTTGTTCTCCATTAGCGATGCGGCGTACTTCATAAATGGGAACACTGCCGAGTAGAACATAAGGCAGAGTAAGGCTATGAGCCAAAATCCGCGATTGGTGATGATGAGTTTTAGGTCTTTCACTTTGAAGATGTCATCGGCTTCGCCTTGTTGCTGGGCCACTTCGGCATCGAAACGCTTATCCATCTGACAGAATACAAGATAAGCCAACAAACCGATGCAGAGCAGAACGGCCGAGAAGAGCAGCGGAGCCGAGAGCGAGAAGTGGTCGACAATCATCGGGCTGAAGACCAGGGCGGCGGCGGTTCCAAGTCGCGCAACAGCCACCTGAACACCCATTGCCAAGGCTAACTCTTTGCCAGCAAACCATTTAGCAACAATCTTCGACACTGTGATTCCGCAGTTCTCGGTGCCCACGGCAAAAATGGCGTAACCGAAGCAGGCCACAAACACCTGAGTGCGCATTCCGAAAATGGTGCCAGCCGAAGCGTCGGGCGATATGTAATTCACTGCATAATACTTGATTAACGCGCCAGTGAACATCAACACACAAGTGACAATTCCGGTGAACCTCACTCCCATCTTGTCCAAAATGATGCCGCCGAAAATGAGCATGAACAGGAACACATTGAACCAGCAATAGGCCCAGTTGAACTGTCCGAACTCAAGGCTTGTCCAGCCCATTTGCTCCTCGAGCATTGTCATAAGCGGCGAAAGCGCATCGGTGAGGAAATAACCCCACATCATTGTGAATGATACAATTATGAGCGCCACCCAACGGGCTGCCTTCGATTCACTTAATAGTTTTGCTCCTGTTTTCATTGTTTTTCAGTTTATTAGCGTGCCTCCGACGGACACTTAGTTAGTTCGGCAAAAGAAACACTTCTATTCCAAAATGACAATTAAATTGTTAGCGTAAAGTTGTTTTGTACTCGAGAGTGACATCACCACCAACGGAATTTGTACCTGCACCGACATCATAGGTATCCAGCGACGGGAATGCACTATCCACAAACAAACTCCGCCAATCGATGGATTGGTTGTAATGGTTGATATGCCGCACCGTCATATCGAACGCGCCTTCGCCCGTATAAATAACTTCGTACTCATAGTGGTCTTCAACCTCAACCCGTTTGATGGTGTACTTGCAGGCTATCTGGTGCTTGACAGAGCCGTTCAATATCTCCCGGAGTCGATCAAAATCCTTATTCTTCGGATTGTTCCAATCATCAACAAATTGTTGCAATGTTTTAATGAAGAACCTATAGTCGGTATTGATGACGAACTGACCAGAAGCGGAGTCGCCCACAAACTTACCGGCTATGTCATCTCCAATGGTGAAGTTGCCGAGAGAATCGACAGTGATAAAGTCGTGTCGGTTGAAGAACCTTTCCACTTCCGTACACCATCTCACTTTGTTTTTATAGAAGTTTATCGTGTCCGACATATAAACCACTTCACCCGTGATAGAGTCGGAATATTGGTCCAGCATGTCATAACCTGAACTATAAACCATTACCGAGGGTGGTGTATAAGTCAGTTTGAGGTTCTCAATCCTATTGGTCTCCACTTTCACACCTTGCGCGAGGTCGATGTCAATAATTCGGTCAACGGTACCATCCAATTGGAAACTATACTCTTTCTCCGGCAAACCTTTCTTATCATACAACGTGAGTTTAAATGGAACCATATTACGCACCAGGGCATATGTGGTGAAACTACCCATATCAGCCTTTCCTTCATCGTCAATAATGGCTTGCCACTTATCAGCGTCAGTAGCATACTCAGGAATAACTGTAAAGCCTATTCTGCGCCCTGCAAAGTCTGATTTTTCGCCCTCTTTCCCCGACCATGACGAGTCTTTAACGCGAATAGTCACTTTCTTTCCCATGAACTTAGCCATGCTGTTTACTTTGGATGTCATTCGTTTTGATGCCAGTGCAATCTGTTTCTCGCGGAGAGCCTCAAAGACATCACCGAGGGTATTGTTCATCAACTCGGCAAAATACTCATCTGAAATCTGTTGTTGCAGAGCCTCAGTCTCATTCATAAATGTTGAGAGTCCTTGAGTTTTTGCCCACGCGTAGGCATAGGTGCGTACGTCCTGATTATCCTCCCAGAACCTGTCGCAATAGCGACGCACCGATTGCTCTATATAGGAACGGAGTCTTTCTTCGTTCATCTTCGCTTCAACAAAGGCTGGATAAAAATAATCGTACCAGTCCTTTTTGGTACGGAAGTAACCATGCTTTGCCGGTGTGCCGTCGGCATTATTATTGAAACGCGAATCGGGTGCCAGCACTTTATAGCCTGCGGGACTGTAGTAATAACGGTAGGCTTGGCGGAAAAGGTCCACCTTGCGCTCGTTAACCATAGTGCCGAATTTCTCCAATGCCACACCAATGACGGCCACCAAACTCATGGATGCCGCCATGACAGGCGTTCCGATAGCACTGGCTGCCGAACCGACAGTCTTTGCCATCAGCACTTTAAGTGTATTGGATGCCACACCTATGTTATCGCCTTTCAGGTCGGCCCGAACAACATCCAAGATTGTCAGTGCCGTTCCTATCTCACCAAGAATATTTACGGTTTTGTCAATCGCTTCCGGTTTGAAGTCCAACAATGGTTCCGTTACACTGACAACGGCAGTATAAAATCCATCCAAGCCAAGAGACTGCCATAGACCCAGTTCATCTTTGAACTTTATCGCCTGTTCCACTTCCGGTGAATCAGAGCCTAAGATATCAAGCAATACTTTTGTACCCTGATTGAAGTTATAAACCACAGGAAACTCTTCAAACGCTCTAAACACTTCATCTTTGGTTCGGTCATTGAGAGTGTAGAATAAGGAATAGAACGACAAATGGTCGGTGAGAATAGTGGCTACTCCCGCATCCTTGTCATACTCAAAATAGACAGGCTCCCACTCATCTATTTCGGGATTGTAATATGCCGCGCCTACCTTTTGGTCTGCAGGAGCATCTAAGGGAATTGTTATTTTCGCCACACCGCTCAGTTCGTGTACCACTCCTGAATCAGTCAGCATGCTTATATCGATGCCCACACCGCCTGTAACACCTTGAGTAGGACGCGGAAGGAGTACCGAGTTGCGCACGCATATTTGTGCGCTGTCGTCAAAGGTGGTAGCATCAAAAGTGATGGTGCATTTCTGTGCTTTGACGGTGAGAGATGAGTCGTTAATGGTAAAAATCTCCGCACCCTCATACACAAAACCCGGTTTCCACGTTATGCTGTCAATATTAGCGGTTTTGGTTGTTATGTCGTTGCGCCCGTTCACACTTATAGTCACCATTGCCTCGCCATTCTCATCTTCGCTGAAGCGGATTGTGCTAACCTCGCTGATATCTATCAAAGTCCTCGACGAATCTCCATGCACCACCATTTGATAGTTCAAAGCCTGTGGTGGAAGTGGCTTAAAATCTTCCTCGTACATGGTGGTGATATAGTCGCCGAACTTGCGCCAGCCTGGTGCATCTGCATAAAGTTTTTCAGTCCCTTCCGGCACCTGCAGATAAACATTCTTCTCCGGGTCGGCAAAAATCTCGTCACTGAATGTGGCATCAGAAATAACGGGAGGAACCATAAACGGACAAGTGACATCAGCATATGAGTATTTGGGCTGTTTGCATTCACTAAATGCTCCTTCCAAATCCACAATTGTTTGCGGAATATTAAAACTGCTCATTTTCCCGCGCACACACCCTGGTGCCATCTTAATTAGTGTTTCCGGCCAAATGCCCGAACCCGGGGAACTTAATGCGATAAGAAGACACGTCTTGTCCTTATTATAGATTATAGGGTCAAAATCGTCGGAATAATATGGGTTAAGAGAATCCACAATCAAGTATGGCACAGTACTGCCTTCAAACATTCCGTCAAAGGCCGATGGCGCTATTTCCCGCACTTTTGGACCGATGTGGAAGAACTGCGAACCCCTTCCCCAACGACCGCCATACGTTGCTGAGTCTCCGATGATTTCCAGATTCTTGAAATAGGTGTCTGCACTCAGCGTAGCACCATAAAAGGCTTTTTTGTTGATTTTGACGATGCAATTTTCCCACTCGCCTCGCTGGGGCCGTGAGTTTGCAAAGGCTTCCTCGTCTAATTCCAATTGGCGGCTCTTGCTCACAATCTCGTTGAGCGGGCAGAGTTCGAATGCTCTCTTACCAATGCGTTTCACGTTCTTGCCGATATACAAGTAGTAGACATTGGCCACTTGGAACGCATCATCGGGCACCACCTCCATTTTATCACTCAATATGACAGAGTCTATTGTTGAAAGAATGAACGCGAAACGGTCGATGGTCTCAATGTTGTTTCCGAAAGTAATCTTATCGAAGTTGCCCTTGTTGTAAAATGCCTGTTTGCAGATGCGCGTGACAGCATATTTATTGCCGGTACTTTCATCGGTGATGGTATCGGGAATGACTATCGCTCCGTTATCCACGTTCACTCCACCGCCCAAATAGTCAAGAATTTCCGCATTGCCGTTTGGCAGCAGTCCATATTTGATATTATCCACAATCTTCTCCTCTGCGTCATACGGACGGAAGTTTGTCCAAATCTGTACATCGTTGATATATATTGGCACAGCCGAAAGCCGGTAGAAGCCGTCAGTATATCCGCCCCAACCATAATTGAAGTGGAAATAGTTGTTAGCCGTGTAGCCGTCACAAATGAGTGCGTGTCCGTCACCTTCCTCCGGATAGCCTGAGTAAAGCACGGGGCGCCCCTCGTCGAGTTCCGCCTTCAGTGCTTCACGCACATCGGCTGCTTTGTTGCCAGTAATAGATTGGACTCCAGGCTCGTAACCGAAATTGCGTACCAATGCCTCACTGCCAAAACCTGTAGGACTGCCGTTGGGTTGGCAATAGCGTGTTCCCATCGCCTTTCCCACATCAGCCATTAATTTGGCAACGGCATCAGCCTGCTCCCAAGTGTAGCCGTGTTCATAGTCATCGAGCATATTATCCCAGTCGTACGTGCGGCCGGAAAAATCCACTTTCATCCATACACTATCTGCGTTCCAATCATAAACAGAATCTTTTGTTGCCTCAGGCCAACGCCAAAAACGCATAACTTGAGCCACTGCGGTTGGTACACATCCGGTATAGCATTGGTCTCGAATGAAACGGTTATACGGACTTGTCTGGTTCCATTTGGATTTGATTAGCGGCTCCACTATCATATCGCCTAAATAAGAAGGGTAATGGCCAAAATCATCCGCCCAACTGTCAGTTATGTTTTTGGCAGCCGATTTGTCCGCAGCCAACGAAAGATTATTTCTCAGGCTGTCAATACCAACAGAATATTCGCTGAGAAGGTCTTGCAATTGAACGGGGGCATCGGCATAATTGAACGAACCGTGGTCGCAGTAGCCGAGCACTTCCACCTCGGTTCCGCTTTCGCCCGAAACGATTACAAAACCTTGGTCGTCACCAATATTAACGATATACACATTGCTAGTATTCTTCACCACGTGCGAAGGCATTTTGTAAGCCATGAAAAGTGTATAATCCTCACTGGCAGGCGCCTTGCAGTTGTCGGACTTTGCCGCTTGTTCGTGCTGCAAAAACTTACCCGCTATCTCCAATGCTTGCTGTTCACTGATATTCTCAGCGAAAAGACTACACGCCGTGGTGGCGGCAATCAATAAAGAACATAGTTTTTTCATGGCTTCACGAACTTAAAGGTTACATTTCCGTTTTGTAGAATATATACGGCTCCGCGGAAACTGTCGGTTGGAACCGTTGCATAGCCGTTGCCGTCAAGGCGGTACTGCGCAGCCTGCGTGCCTTGCACAGTGTAGATATTCACTATCGAATTAGGTGTTCCGCCATTGATGACTATCTGCCCGTCGCGGAAAGAAAAAATCTCTGGCACAATATCAGGCGTGTCGATGTTATCTACTATTGGCTCTTCTATTTCTATGTCCGCTTTCTCAAACGACACTTTCTTCAACTGGTTAATCGGATATTGCACAGTTGTTCCACTGGTACTGATGATAAGGTGCGTTGCGGAATAACTCAATTCTGGTTTGTCAGCGAATGCAAACATCGCCACCTCGCCACTCTGTTGATATATTGCCACGACATTTTGCTCAACCGCCATAGTCGTTACGGGAAAAAGCAATAAGGAAAGAAGTAATTTTATTCTCATAACTTATCGTATTTGAAAGATACAACCTTACAACTTTTTTCCCACAAATACAAGTTTTTGCGCCATAAATTACTCGAATTCAGACGTCTTTAACATATTATGATATAAATCAAGAGTTTTCAAAAAAACTCCTCGCCAACCATTATTTTCTCATCCCTTCCACCTTCGATTTCAGGGCGCGGTAGGTGCCGTCTTCCTGAATGCACATTGTGCGCATAATCTGCTCTTTTTCAAAGCCTTTCGCCTGAAGGATTTTGAAGAATGTCTGGCGCGGGTTGAGCGAGTTGTATTCTTCTTCGATTTGTGCCAAAAGGCTCAAATCCAATGTTTTGTAGTACTCAAGGAAACGCTCGTAGTCGCGTTTGTTCCACTGGCCGCTGTTGCCGCCGCGGGCGAAAATCTCTTCGTAGAGTTGCTTGCCCTGGCTGTAGATTTCGGCGTAGCGGCTTTCGATTTCGTTGATTTTGCGCTGTAAGCGGGCTATTTCGCGCTCATTGTCAGCCGATTCGCCTGCTGTGCGCAACTCTTCAATCTTGTCGTGCGACTCTTTCAGAATCTGGCGGTTTTGAGCCAATTCGCGCTCGTAGCGGCGGCGCTGGCGGACGAAAACAACCGTCAGCAGGGCAATCAGCGCGGCAAAACCCAACACCAAAGCAAAAACAATGCGCTGGGTGCGATTTTGGTTTGCAAGTCGCAGTAAATCAAAATCGTAGTTGGTGCTGGCAGAATACACTCGGCTGCTTTCGGTGATACCCTGAAGAATATTATGGTATAACTGAATCAGTTCGGCAGCCGTACGGTCGGCTTCGGCTGACATACCGTGGCGGTGGTAATAATGGAAAAAATCTTCAGTAACAAGGAATCGGTTCCCGTCGCCTATAAATGCGCTATTCTGATAAAAATCAATGGCATCCTGCAATCGGTTCAACCAAAGATAACTCTTTATGCGTGCAATTTTCGCGCCGTCGTTCCACGGATTTATCTCGGACGCCTTGAGCGAATAGCGAAGCGATTTCTCGGGTTCTTCTTCGGCAAAAACAAGTGCGTAATCGCACAAAAATCCATAATTGGCGGTGTCGATTTTTTCACTTTCGCGCACATAATATTTTGCGCTGTCAATCATTCCATTAAGATAGAAAATGCTGATTTTTGCGTCGAGATAGTGAGCCTTTTGGTCGGTGCTGCGGGTGTAGGGGCGCATTTTCTCGACAAGTCCCATACCGCGTTCGCCTAAATCGAAAGTACTGCCATCGGCAGTAAACCGCCAATATGCAATATGAAACTTCAACTCGTTGTTTGTGAGTGTTTTGGCGACATCTTCGGCCTGACGCAGAACAACAACGCTCTTGGCATAGTCGCCTGAGAACAGATTCTTAACCGACTTCAGATATAGCGTCCACGCAAGTTTCTCTGAATCAGACGTTTTGCGATAAAAATCGATACAATGGTTGAGCCGTGTGGTGTCAAGGCTTTTCCAATCGAGCAACGTGAATTTGCCTTTGTAGAGTGATTTCAAGAGCGTTAGATAAACGCTGTCGGCATCGGACAACGGTTGCTTGAGGTCGGACTCGTGGTTTTTCAGATATTCTTCGGACATCTCGTACTCGCCATCGCAGAAAAGCGCGTAGGCACGGTCGAAAATGGGTTGATTTTCAGACTCTTGGGTGCAACCGAGCAGAACGGCGGCGAGAATTATCGACAATAATGGTTTGAGTTTCATATAGTTACCGATTTGTTGCAAAAGTATTAAATATTTTGCGTTTATAACGACGGCAAATTTGGGGAAATGTGGCACACTTTTATAGCCACGAAAAACACAGTTAGCGCGGAAATATTGCAAAATCTCGCCGCCGCCCGCCAAAAAGCCCCGTTCCCGAACCGAAAACACGGCTTTGTAAAACGCTGATTATCATTGGTGTTGGAAATGTTGCGGTTTTGGTACATCTTAATAATCAGCCGATTAGCCAAAAAGGCGGTTTTTCGGACGCTTTTCGGACACAATTTTCAGCAAAAAATCAAAAAACACACAAACGTCTAAATCGGAATTATAATCCTGACTATCAGCGTGTAACAAAACGGCAACGCTGTTAAGATTTTGCCCTTGCGAACCATTTATCGGGTTGAATATCAGCAATATGAACAGCAACGGCGCGCGAAAGCGTTGAACATCAATCGGTTAACTGCTGTAGATTTGTCAGTGAAGTCAGTTGACAATGGAAAATTGAAAATTGACAGTTGAAGGAATTAGTGAACAAACATTAAATAACAATTAAAAACTGAAAAAATGAAAAGATTAGTTTCAGCAGTTTTGGCGACCTTGTTTGGCGCGCAGATTGCAACCGCACAACAGACAATCAACGGACGCATCACCGACGGTGAGGCTCAACCTGTTGAATTTGCAAACATTATTCTAATGGCCGCCGACTCGGCATTCTTGGGCGGCACAGTGTCGGACCTTGACGGGCGCTTCACGCTTGCGCAACCCGCCAACGCACACTATATTAGTATATCGAGCATCGGCTACGAGCGTTTCTTGAAACCGATTGCTGAAGTATCTGATTTTCAGAACATCACGCTGAACGCGGAATCGACCGAACTTGGCGAGGTGACGGTGAAGGCCATCGCGCCGAAGACGCAACTGAAAGACGGCGCAATGGTGACAACCGTGCAGGGCACCACGCTTTCGCGGACGGCCAGCACCACGCGAATGCTGTCGAACATTCCAGGAATCATCAACCGCAACGGAAATCTTGAAGTCATCGGCCGCGGACAGCCCGAAATCTACATCAACAACCGCAAGGTGCGCGATTGGAACGAGTTGGAAACGCTGTCGCCTGAAAACATTAAGAATGTGGAAGTTATATCGTCGCCAGGGGCGCGCTACGACGCTTCGGTGACATCGGTGGTGCGCATCACAACCATCGCGCCCACGGGCGAAGGCTTCGGTTTCTCGCTTGAGTCGAGTTTCGGCCAGGGCTTCCGCGACTACACCCGCTGCTATCAGGAAAAGGCCAATTTCAACTATCGCAAAAACGGTTTCGACCTGTTCGCCAACTTCCGCGCCGACATCAACCAGAAGACGGGCAATCGAATGGACATCTACACCCTTAACAATTCCGACCACCGTTGGGAAACCAACAACTCGATTAAAGGCACGCAGAAAAACCAGTTAGTGCCGACCACCTTCGGACTCAACTACCAGATTGACGAGCGCAACTCGGTGGGCGCGCAGTTCACCCACAAAACCGTTATGAATGAGAAAACCAACGCCCGAAACACGCTCGACGTTATGCGCGACGGCCAGTTTTTCGACCACATTCTGACGCAGACCGAAGAGCGCCGCACTCACGATTTTGAGAACGACCTGAACGCCTATTTCAACGGCGCGATTGGCAACTTCACAATCGATTTTAATGCCGACTTTGTTTACAATCCTACTGAAAAAGAAGGCGTTACGCCCGAAGAGAGCGACAACTACGACGACCGCAACATTGTAACAACCAACAGTGTGCTGAACAAGTTGGCGGCCCAGAAACTTGTTGTGGGACACGAACTTATGGGCGGCCGCATCGACGTTGGCGCCGAGGCCACCTTCACCAACCGCACCGACGAGACTTCGAGCAACCTTGAAGAGTTTGTGCCGTCGGTGAGCAGCGAAGCACGGCAGAAGGCCATTGCGGGTTTTGCCGAGTACAAACGCACTTTCGCCCAAAAATACAGCCTTACGGCGGGCTTGCGCTACGAGCATCTGAACCTTGACTTCTACAACAACGGCCAACTTGACAACGAGGCTTCGACGGTCTATAGCGAACTGTTCCCGT
>JAEEGG010005669.1_pt1 | contig 29488 bp, 23 predicted proteins | sample 9134161 | NCBI WGS metagenome assembly JAEEGG01 (sample SAMN16246543, study PRJNA631951) | gut metagenome | biome: gut microbiome; feature: rumen; material: CR-attached | host: Bos | place: Iran: Karaj | collected 2018-10
AGGATATCGCCACACGTATCGAGAAGAACGTCAGCAGCTGGCTGAAAGCCTTTGAAAAAAGGTAAAAAGGTGAAAGGGTGAAAAGGTGAAAGGGTGAAAAGGTGAGTTACGGGCAGGAGGTGATCAAGCCCTATGGCGAGGGCGAGAAGGCGAAGCAGGTGGAGGAGATGTTCGACAACATCGCTCCGTCCTACGACAAGCTGAACCACCGTCTGTCGTGGAACATCGACAAGGGCTGGCGACGGAAGGCTATCCGACAGCTGGCACCCTTCAAGCCACAGACCCTGCTCGACATCGCCACAGGTACCGGTGACTTCGCCATCTTAGCCGCGGAGATGCTACACCCGCAGAAACTCGTGGGAGCAGACATCAGCGAGGGGATGATGGAGATTGGAAGGAAGAAAGTGCGGGAGAAAGGATTGCAGGACATCATCTCCTTTGACAAGGAGGACTGTCTGCACCTGAGTTATCAGGACGAGACGTTCGATGCCGTCACTGCCGCATTCGGCATCCGTAACTTCGCCAGCCTTGACAGCGGCCTGCAAGAGATGCAGCGCGTGCTGAGAAAAGGCGGACACCTGAGCATCGTCGAACTGACCTCACCCGTCAGTTTCCCGATGAAACAGCTCTTCCACGTGTACAGCCACACGGTGCTGCCCGTCTACGGGAGACTCATCTCGAAGGACACCAGCGCCTACAGCTATCTGACGAAGACCATCGAAGCCTTCCCGCAGGGAGAGCAGATGGTGGAGATCCTTCACAAGGCCGGATTCAGCGAGGCCAGTTTCAAGCGCCTCACCTTCGGCATCTGTACGATGTATTTTGCAACGAAATAGTTGACAATTTATAGTTTATAGTTATGGACAGGTATGGTTTAATCGGTTACCCTTTGGGGCATTCATTCTCCATCAGCTACTTCAACCAGAAGTTTGCCGATGAGAAGATCAATGCCAAGTATGAGAACTATGAGATCTCAGACATCGATCAGTTGCCGGAGATCCTCGACAAGTACCCTGACCTGCGCGGGCTGAACGTCACCATCCCCTACAAGGAGAAAGTGATCCCGTTCCTCGACTCCCTCTCGCCAGAGGCAAGGGCCATCGGAGCCGTGAACGTGATCCGCGTCAAGCACGAGGGGAACGACACCATCCTGAAGGGATATAACAGCGACGTAATCGGCTTCACCCAGAGCATCGAACCCATGCTCGACAAGAAATGGCACAAGAAGGCACTCATCCTGGGAACGGGCGGAGCATCGAAGGCCATCAACTACGGACTGAAGTCACTGGGCATCGAACCCGTCTTCGTCAGCCGATACGAGCGTCCTGGTACCATCCAGTACGACAAGATCACGCCAGAGGTGGTGAAGGAGTACAACGTCATCGTGAACTGCACACCATTGGGAATGTATCCCAAAACGGAGGAGTGTCCGCAGCTTCCCTATGAGGCAATGGACAGCCACACCATCCTCTACGATCTGATCTACAACCCAGACCAGACGCTCTTCATGCGTAAGGGTGCTGAACATGGTGCCGATGTGAAGAACGGCCTTGAGATGCTGCTCCTGCAAGCCTTCGCCTCCTGGGAGTTCTGGCACGGAAAGGATAAATAAGCCACAGATTACACAGATTTAAAAAGATTATGACTGACAACAGATATATGATGCGAGGCGTGAGTGCAGCGAAAGAAGACGTGCACAACGCCATCAAGAATATCGACAAGGGTATCTTCCCACAGGCCTTCTGCAAGATTATCCCCGACATATTGGGCGGCGACCCTGAGTATTGTAACATCATGCATGCAGACGGTGCCGGCACAAAGTCGAGCCTCGCCTATATGTACTGGAAGGAGACGGGCGACCTCTCCGTGTGGAAGGGTATCGCTCAGGATGCCATCGTGATGAATACCGACGACCTGCTGTGTGTGGGTGCGGTGGATAACATCCTCGTCTCGAGTACCATCGGACGAAACAAGATGCTCGTGCCTGGTGAGGTGATCTCTGCAATCATCAACGGCACGGACGAGCTGTTGGCAGAGTTGCGCGAGATGGGCATCGGCATTTATCCCACAGGCGGTGAGACGGCCGATGTGGGCGACCTCGTGAGGACGATTATCGTCGATTCAACCGTCACCTGCCGCATGAAGCGTTCTGACGTCATCGACAATGCGAACATCCGTCCGGGCGATGTCATCGTCGGTCTTTCTTCCACAGGTCAGGCCACGTATGAGAAGCGCTACAACGGCGGTATGGGCTCGAACGGCCTCACCTCCGCCCGCCATGATGTCTTCGCCAAATACTTGGCAGAGAATTATCCAGAGAGTTACGACCACGCCGTACCCAATGAGCTGGTCTATAGCGGCAAATACAAGCTGACAGATGCTGTTGATGGCTCGCCGGTGGATGCAGGACAGCTGGTGCTTTCCCCCACACGCACCTATGCCCCAGTCATCAAGAAGCTGCTCGACGATCTGCGCCCAGAGATTCACGGTATGGTGCATTGCACAGGCGGTGCCCAAACCAAGGTGCTACACTTCGTAAGCGACAACTGCCGTGTCATCAAGGACAATATGTTCCCTGTGCCGCCGCTGTTCAAGGCCATCCACGAGTGCTCAGGCACAGACTGGAAAGAGATGTACCAGGTGTTCAATATGGGTCATCGCATGGAGATCTACGCGCGTCCGGAGATAGCCGATCAGGTCATCGCCCTCTCGAAGAGCTTCAACGTCGATGCCCAGGTGGTCGGCCACATCGAGGAAGGCAAGAAGAGCCTGACCATCAAGAGTGAGTTCGGAGAATTCACATATTAACAGTCAACTCTTAAATTAAGAAATGGAGAATAACAGCATATTACAAAAACTCGACGGCCTGGAGGCGCGCTTTGAGGAGGTGTCGACGCTGATTACCGACCCAGACGTGATTGCCGACCAGAACCGTTTTGTGAAACTGACTAAGGAATACAAGGACCTGGGCGACATCATGGACGCCCGCAAACGCTACATCGCCTGTCTCAACGGCATCAAGGAGGCCAAGGATATCCTTGCCAATGAGGACGATCCGGAGATGAAGGAGATGGCACGTGAGGAACTTGCCACCAACGAGGCCCTGCAGCCCAAACTGGAAGAGGAGATCAAGATTGCACTTATCCCCAAGGATCCTGAGGACGCGAAGAACGTGCAGATGGAGATCCGTGCAGGTACTGGTGGCGACGAAGCCTGCCTCTTTGCTGGCGATCTGTTCAAGATGTACAAGAGCTACTGCGACTCGAAAGGTTGGCAGTTGTCGATCACCAGCGTCTCTGAGGGTGCCGTTGGCGGCTATAAGGAAATCGACTTTGCCGTCTCAGGGGCAGACGTCTATGGTACGCTGAAATATGAATCGGGCGTACATCGCGTGCAGCGTGTGCCTGCCACAGAGACGCAGGGACGTATGCACACCTCGGCGGCAACGGTGGCCGTATTGCCTGAGGCAGACAAGTTCGAGGTGCATGTGAACGAGGGTGAGATCAAGTGGGATACTTTCCGCAGTTCTGGTGCCGGTGGTCAGAACGTGAACAAGGTGGAGTCTGGTGTCCGTCTGCGCTATATGTGGAAAAACCCCAACACGGGTGAGACGGAAGAGATCCTCATCGAATGTACGGAGACGCGTGATCAGCCCAAGAACAAGGAACGTGCCCTCTCGCGCCTATATACATTTATATATGATAAGGAGCATCAGAAGTATATGGACGATATTGCCAGCCGTCGTAAGAGCCTTGTCTCTACAGGTGACCGCTCGGCGAAGATCCGTACCTATAACTTCCCACAGGGCCGTGTGACAGACCACCGCATCGGCTACACTACGCACGACCTGCAAGGTTTCCTCGCTGGCGACATCCAGGCGATGATCGATGCCCTGACGGTGGCTGAGAATGCAGAGAGAATGAAAGAAACGGAGTTATAGAAGGAGTAAAGGAGTAAGTAAATATGACAAGAGAAGAATTAATTGCGCAAATCAAGGAGAAGCAGAGCTTCCTCTGCGTGGGACTCGATACGGACATCAACAAGATACCCAAGTGCATCATCGACGAGGCCAAGGAGAAAGACGGCGAAGACTATCTCTTCAGGGCACTCTGCGAGTTCAACGCCCTTATCATCGACGCTACAGCCCCCTACTGTGTCGCCTACAAGCCCAACCTCGCCTTCTATGAAGCATACGGTGTGGACGGCATCCTTGCCTTCGAAGCCACCGTCGATTATCTGAAGGAGGAATATCCCGACCACTTCATCATTGCCGACGCCAAGCGTGGGGATATCGGTAACACGTCGAAGATGTACGCCAAGACGTTCTTTGAGCAGTACGATGTGGATGCTCTTACCGTCGCCCCCTATATGGGTGAAGATTCCGTCACACCGTTCTTGGGTTATGACGGTAAGTGGGTAATCCTTTTGGCATTGACCTCGAACAAAGGCTCATACGATTTCCAGTTAACGGAGGATGCCCAGGGTGAGCGTCTCTTCGAGAAGGTGCTGAAGACCTCCCAGCAATGGGGCAATGACGAGAATATGATGTATGTCGTAGGCGCCACACAAGGCAAGATGTTCGAGGACATCCGCAAGGTAGCCCCCAACCATTTCCTGCTCGTACCTGGCGTTGGTGCCCAGGGCGGCAGTCTGGAGGAAGTATGCAAGTACGGAATGACTAAAGACTGCGGACTGCTCGTGAATTCTTCCCGTGGCATCATCTATGCCTCCAACGGTGAAGACTTTGCTGAGGTAGCTGCGCAGAAAGCCCAGGAGCTACAGCAGCAAATGGCAGAAGAACTGAAAAAGGTGGGATTCTAAGTCCTGCCTTCTTTGATATATGATAGAAGCAAAAATCATCAATGATCCGGTTTTCGGATTCATCAAGATACCACGCGGACTGCTCTACGATATCGTGGAGCATCCGTTGTTTCAGCGTCTGAACCGTATCAACCAGTTGGGGTTGGCCTCTGTGGTATACCCAGGCGCCAGACACACACGATTCCAACATTCATTAGGTGCCTTCCATCTGATGAGCGAGGCTATCATATCGCTCCAGCAGAAGGGCATCTTCATCTTCGATACGGAGGCTGAGGCCGTACAGGCAGCCATCCTCATGCACGACATCGGGCACGGACCGTTCTCACATGTGCTGGAAGACACGCTGATTCACGGCATCTCACACGAGGACATCTCACTGATGATGATGGAGGAGATGAATGACTACTTCAACGGTCAGCTGAATCTCGCAATCTCCATATTCAAGGGCAACTATCCCAAGAACTTCCTCCATCAGCTCATCTCCTCGCAACTCGACATGGACCGTCTGGACTATCTGCGCAGAGACTCCTTCTATACGGGAGTCACAGAAGGCAACATCGGCTCTGCCCGCATCATCAAGATGCTGAATGTCGTGGACGATACGCTGGTGGTCGACCAGAAAGGTATCTATTCATTAGAGAACTATCTCACCACCCGCCGGCTGATGTACTGGCAGGTGTATTTGCATCGTACTTGTGTGGCCTATGAGAAAGTGCTGGTCAACATGCTGCTCCGTGCCCAAGACCTCATCCGTCAGGGTAAAGAGGTATTCGCCACACCTGCCCTCTACTATTTCCTCAGCAATTATGTCGACAGAGACTGGTTCTTCAGCCATCCGGAGGCACTGAGGAACTATGAGGAACTCGACGACTCCGACATCTGGAGTGCCATGAAAGTATGGAAGCACCACGATGACAAAATCCTTTCCACCCTCGCCTCCGATATGCTCGACCGCAGGATCTTCAAGGTGGAGGTGCATGAGGAGTCCGTTGAGGAAAAGCGCATCAGGCAGATACAGGAAAACATCGCCAGTCAGTTAGACATCGCCATAGAAGACGCCCACTACCTGATGAACCTTTCCACCATCTCAAAAGACATGTATAACGTGGAAGATGACAGTATCGCAATTCTTTACAAAAACGGAGAAATCAAGGACATTTCTGAGGCTTCCGAATTGCTAAATGTTCAATTACTTTCTAAAAAAATAAGAAAATATTATCTTTGTTATCAACGTTTTGAATAATTTTTGCTATCTTTGCAAAATAATTAAAACTCTGAATATGGAATTTACAGCCAAACAGATTGCAGAATTTGTAGGTGGCCACGTTGAAGGAAACGAAAATGCCGCCGTCCACACGTTTGCAAAGATCGAGGAAGGGACACCTGGTGCCCTCTCTTTCCTATCAAATCCCAAATACACCCACTATCTATACGAGACGAAATCGAGCATTGTGCTTATTAACGAAGACGTCGAACTGGAGAAGCCTGTAGAAGCTACGCTCGTGCGTGTGAAGAACGCCTACGAGAGTGTCGCCCGTCTGTTGCAGCTCTATGAGTCGATGAAGCCTGCCAAGAAGGGGATCGACACTCTGGCGAGCATATCGCCCAGTGCGAAGATCGGCCAGGACGTCTATATCGGTGCCTTTGTGGTTATCGGCGACGGAGCTGTCATTGGCGATGGCACACAGATATATCCCCATACCGTCATCGGCGATGGCGTGACCATTGGTACGAAATGTCTGCTCTATCCGAACGTAACGGTTTACCAAGGATGCAAATTAGGAAATAACGTGACAATCCATGCAGGTAGCGTTATCGGAGCTGACGGCTTCGGATTCGCCCCCAATGCAGAGGGTTACGACAAGATTCCTCAGATTGGTATTGTCGTTATCGAGGACAATGTCGAGATTGGAGCCAACACCTGCGTGGACCGTTCGACAATGGGTCAGACCGTCATCCACAAGGGTGTGAAACTCGACAATCTGATTCAGGTGGCCCACAATTGTGAGATTGGTGAGAACACGGTGATGTCTGCCCAGGTAGGACTGGCTGGTTCGACGAAGATCGGCAGTTGGTGTATGGTAGGCGGACAGGCTGGCTTTGCCGGACATATTCAGGTAGCCGACAAGACCTTTGTGGGTGCCCAATGTGGTGTGATCAGCAACACGAAGGGCAACGGTCAGCAGCTGATCGGCTCACCCGCTATGGACACAAAGGTGTTCTTCAAGGCCAAGGCCCTCTATGCCAAACTGCCGGACATGTATCGCCAGATAGCCCAGCTGCAGCGTGAGATAGAGGAACTGAAAAATAGTAAATCGTAATTTCGTAAATCGTAAATATTCAGATGAAGCAAAAGACACTCAAAGGCAGTTTCTCCCTCTTCGGAAAAGGACTGCATACAGGTTTGAACCTGACGGTGACATTCAACCCTGCCCCAGAGAACACAGGCTATAAGATCCAACGTATCGACTTGGAAGGCGAACCTATTATCGACGCCATTGCAGAGAATGTGGTCGACACCCAGCGCGGCACAGTTCTGGGTAAAGGCGATGCACGTGTATCTACCGTCGAGCATGCCCTCTCTGCGCTCTACGCCATGGGCATCGACAACTGTATGATCCATGTCAACGGTCCTGAGTTCCCCATCCTCGACGGCTCTGCCATCCAGTATGTGGAGAAGATCAAGGAGATCGGTATGGAGGATCAGAACGCCCCCAAGGACTTCTACGTCATCCGCAAGAAGATTGAGGTGAAGGATGAGAACACAGGCTCATGTATCACGATTCTGCCCGATGAGGACTTCTCAATCACAGCCATGTGCTCCTTTGAGTCGAAGTTCATCAGTTCGCAGTTTGCCACCCTCGACAATCCCTATGCCTACGATACTGAGATTGCCAGCGCCCGTACGTTTGTCTTCGTTCGCGACATTGAGCCCTTGTTGCAGGCCAACCTCATCAAGGGTGGCGACCTCGACAACGCCATAGTCATCTACGAGCGCCAGACCACCCAAGAGCGTCTCGACATGCTGGCAGACATGCTGCACGTAGAGCATCGCGACGCCACAGACCTGGGTTATATCCAGCACAAGCCCCTGCAGTGGGACAACGAGTGCACACGCCACAAACTGCTCGACATCATCGGCGATATGGCCCTCATCGGCAAGCCCATCAAGGGTCGCATCATCGCCACCCGTCCAGGACATACCATCAACAATAAGTTTGCCCGTCTGATGCGCAAGGAGATCCGCAAGCATGAGGTGCAGGCACCCTTCTACGACCCCAATGAGGAGCCCGTGATGGATGTGAACCGCATCCGTGAACTGCTGCCTCACCGCTATCCGATGCAGCTGGTAGACAAGGTCATCTCTTTGGGCGCCAACACCATCGTGGGTATCAAGAACGTTACGGCCAACGAGCCTTTCTTCCAGGGGCACTTCCCTGAGGAGCCCGTCATGCCTGGCGTATTGCAGATCGAGTCGATGGCACAATGCGGTGGTCTGCTGGTGCTGAACACCCTCGACGATCCCAGCAAGTGGAGTACGTACTTCATGAAGATCGACGACGTGAAGTTCCGTCAGAAGGTGGTACCTGGCGATACACTCATCTTCAAGGTCGACCTGCTGGCCCCCGTCCGTCACGGAATCTCTTCGATGAAGGGCTACATTTTCGTTGGCGACCACGTGGTAGCAGAAGCCACATTCACCGCACAAATCGTTAAGAACAAATAATATGGCAAATCAGATACATCCATTAGCAGTCGTTGACCCAGAAGCCAAGATTGGCGACGGCAACATCATCGGTCCTTTCTGTGTAATTGACAAGAATGTCGTCATCGGCGACAACAACAAGTTCCTCAACAACGTGACCATCCACTACGGAGCCCGTATCGGCAACGGCAATGAGTTCTTCCCAGGTGCCTCGATCTCCACAAAACCACAAGATCTGAAGTTCCAAGGCGAGGATACGACGTGCGAGATCGGCGATAACAACTCTATCCGTGAGAACGTGACCATCAGTCGTGGTACGGCCTCAAAGGGTAAGACTGTCGTCGGCAACGGTAACCTGTTGATGGAGAACATGCATGTGGCCCACGACTGCGTGATAGGCAATGGCTGCATCATCGGCAACTCGACAAAGTTCGCTGGTGAAGTGATCGTAGATGACTTTGCTATTATCTCCGCCACCTGTCTCTTCCACCAGTTCTGTCACGTGGGCAGTTATATCATGTTCCAGGGCGGCACACGCACCAGTCAGGATATTCCGCCATACGTAATGGCAGGCAAGGAGCCCGTCCGTTTTGCTGGTGTGAACCTCGTAGGCCTGCGCCGCAGAGGCTTCCCCCGTGAGACCATCGAAGCCATCCACGAGGCCTACCGCATCATCTACTCTCAGGGAGTACTGAAAGACGGCGTGGCGATGGCCCGCGAACAGTTCCCCGACTCGAAGGAAGTGGAATATATCTGCTCGTTCATCGAGAACTCCAAGCGTGGTGTCATCAGGTAAGACTCTCATTGTCCTAACCGGACCCACCGCCGTCGGGAAGACTGCCGTCAGTCTGGACATTGCCAAGCATTTTGGCATCCCCGTCATCAATGCTGACTCGCGACAGATATTCAAGGAACTGATAATCGGCACAGCCCGTCCCACGGAGACAGAGATGCAAGAGGTGAGACACTATTTCGTGGGAACACTGAGCATTGACGACTATTACAGCGCCTCGCTCTACGAACAGCAGGTGCTGGAGCTGTTGGACAAGGAGTTTCAATCTCACGACTACGCCTTACTCTCTGGTGGCAGCATGATGTATATCGACGCCGTATGCGACGGCATTGACGACATCCCCACCATCGACGACGATACCAGGGCCCTGATGAAGCAACGACTCAAAGAAGAAGGTCTTGAGGCACTCGTTGAGGAGTTGAAAAGGCTCGACCCTGAATACTACGAGATCGTCGACCGACAGAACCCCCGTCGTGTAGTGCATGCCCTCGAGATCTGCGTGATGACTGGCAAGACCTACACCTCGTTCCGCAAGCGCAGCAAGAAAGAACGTCCTTTCCGCATCATCAAGATTGGCCTCGACCGTCCGCGTGAAGAGCTTTACAATCGTATCAACGCACGTGTGGATAAGATGATGAGCGACGGCCTGCTCGATGAAGTGAAAGCACTCTATCCGGAGAAGGAACTGAATGCGCTGAACACCGTAGGCTACAAAGAACTCTTCGACTATCTCGACGGACGCTGGCCTCTGAAAGAGGCTGTGGAGCGCATCAAGGGCAACACCCGCCGCTACGCCCGCAAACAGCTAACATGGTACAAGAAAGACGAACAGATCAGATGGTTTCACCCAGACGATAAGCATTCAATAATAAACTTCATATCGAAAGACTATGAGTAACGAATCATCAAACATCATAATCCGCGCCCTGCTGTGGTGCCGACAGAAGTTGGCGGCAGTCTGGCATTGGTACACATGCCTCTACAAAGGCCGTCCCTGGTACATCAAGACCCTCTCGGCCATCGTCTCCCTCATCGTGGCTTTCTTCCTGTACTTAGGAGCCGTAGACATCAACTTCCTGTGGCTCTTCGGCAAGTCGCCATCGATGTCGACCATCAAGAACAAACGCCCTGCAGAGGCCTCGATCATCTATAGTGCTGACGGCAAGCAGATAGGCAAGTTCTTCAGTGAGAACCGTACGCCCGTGACCTACGAAGAGGTGAATCCCGTGTTCTGGCAAGCCCTCATCTCGACGGAGGACGAACACTTCTATCACCACCACGGCATCGACTACACCGCCTTCGTGGCCGTCGCCAAGGACTATATCCTGCATCGCGATGCCCGTGGTGCCTCGACCATCACCCAGCAACTGGCCAAGAACCTCTTCCGCACCCGCTCTGAATACTCCACAGGACTCTTGGGAAATATTCCCGGACTGAAGATGCTCATCATGAAGAGCAAGGAGTGGATCACCGCCTACAAGCTCGAGTTCTTCTTCACCAAGGAAGAGATCCTGACACAGTACGCCAACACCGTCGACTTCGGCTCCAACGCCTTCGGCATCAAGACCGCCTGCAAGACCTACTTCGGCTGTGCGCCCAAAGACCTGACACCAGAGAACGCCGCCATCCTCGTAGGCATGCTCAAGGCCACCACCTATTACAACCCCCTCATCAATCCCGGCAACGCCCTCAAGCGTCGCAACATCGTGCTCGACCTCACACAGCAGCACGGACATATTTCGAAGGAAGTCTGTGACTCTCTGAAACAGCTCGACATCAAGCTCGACTACAGTGTGGAATCAGCCTACGACGGCGATGCCAACTACTTCCGTGAGGCCGTCTCAGACTATCTGAAGGACTGGTGCAAGGAATACTTCGACAACCGCAACGCCCTCTATACCGAGGGTCTGAAGATCTACACCACCCTCGACTCACGCATGCAGGCCTATGCCGAGGAGGCTGCCTACAAGCAGATGAAACAGGTGCAGAAGACGTTCAACGATCACTGGGGATCGACCAATCCCTGGCAGGACGAGCGCCACATAGAGATCAAGAACTTCATCGAGGACATCGCCAAGCGGCAGCCCGTCTACAAATATCTCACGAAAAAATTCGACGGCAACGAAGACTCCATCAACTACTACCTGAACCTGCCCCACCCCGTCAAGGTGTTCGACTATGAACAAGGACAGGTCGTAAAGGAACTCTCCACGATGGACTCCATCCGTTACATGGTGCGCTTCATGCACTGTGGTTTCGTGGCGATGGAACCCCAGACGGGTCATGTGAAAGCCTGGGTGGGAGACATCGACTTCCGCTCGTGGAAATACGATAAGGTAACGGCCATGCGCCAGCCTGGTTCCACCTTCAAGCTCTTCGTCTATACAGAGGCCATGAATCAGGGCATCTCACCCTGCGACACCCGCAAGGACGAATACTTCGCCATGAAGGTGATGGATCACGGCAAGGAGGTGACCTGGGCACCCACCAACGCCGACGGACACTTCTCTGGTGCCAACATCACCCTGAAGCAGGCCTTCGCCATGAGTATCAATTCGGTAGCCGTCCGTCTGGGACAGGAGTGCGGCATCCAAAATATCGTGAACACCGCCCACAACATGGGCATCAAGTCGAAACTCGATCCCACGCCCTCGCTTACCCTTGGTGCCAGCGACGTGAACCTCCTGGAGATGGTGAACGCCTATTGCACGCCCGTGAACGACGGCAAGCATCTTGACCCTGTTCTCGTAGCAAGGATTGAGGATCGCGACGGAAACGTGATCTACACGGCTCCGACGGAAGCCAAGCAGGTTATCCCCTATCGCTCAGCCTTCCTCGTGCAGCAGTTGTTGAAAGGCGGCATGAGCGGCACCAGTTCACGACTGATGGGCTTCGTGGGCTACGACAAGGCTGCCGACACCGACTTCGGCGGCAAGACGGGAACCTCGAACAACCACTCCGATGCCTGGTTCATCGGCACAACTCCTAAATTAGTGGTAGGTGCCTGGGTGGGCGGCGAATACCGCAGCATCCACTTCCGCACAGGCATGCTCGGACAAGGCAACCGCACGGCACTGCCCATCTGCGGATACTTCCTCGGCTCCGTACTCAACGATCCAGCCTACAAGCAGTATCGCGCCAAGTTCAGCGACCCGCACCACGACACGACACTCTATTCGACAGAATATGACTGCGGCGGTTATTACAGTGCTCCTGCCGACTCCGACTCCATCAGTATCGACTCACTCGACGTTGACGAGATCGATGAATTCACCGCTGTCGACCAATGGGGCAATCCCGTGCCGCAGCCTCATCAGGACGAAGATTCTGAGGCGCAGCCCGAACCTGCGGAGTCGGAGAACACGGAGGCCACCAGGGATGAAGACTAAGCGCAGAATCTGACACTGTCATTTGTCATAATTGTCAGAATTGTCATACATGGAATCGTTAGACCTTGACAACAAGGAGTGGCAAGACGCCCTGCAGATCGTGAACTACACCCGTCGTTCGCTCTTCCTCACGGGAAAGGCCGGCACGGGCAAGAGCACTTTTCTGCGATACGTCTCGAAGCACACGAAGAAGAAGCACGTGATCCTCGCCCCTACGGGCATCGCGGCCATCAATGCCGGAGGCTCCACATTGCACAGTTTCTTCCGTCTGCCCTTCCATCCCCTGCTGCCCAACGATTCGCGCTACGACCGTCGGCACATCAAGGAGACGCTGAAATACACAGGAGCCCAGCGCAAACTGATACGTGAAGTCGAACTCATCATCATCGACGAGATATCCATGGTGCGTGCGGACATCATCGACTTCATCGACAAGGTGCTGCGCATCTACACCCGCAACCCTGAGCCCTTCGGCGGCAAACAGCTGTTGCTCGTGGGTGACATCTTCCAGCTGGAACCTGTGCTCAAAGACGATGAGCGCCAGCTGTTGCAGCCCTTCTATCCCTCGCCCTATTTCTTCAATGCGAAGGTGTGGCAGCAGATGCCCGTCGTCTCCATCGAGCTCCGCAAGGTCTATCGTCAGTCCGACCCAGCCTTCATCGCCATCCTCGACCGCATCCGCACCAACACCGCCACCACCTCAGACCTCGCCGCCCTTAACGCAAGAGTTCGACCCACCCCCAACCCCTCACCAAGGGAGGGAAGTCTGAATACACCATCCGCACAATCAAGCACCCAAACAAATCAAGCCCCACTCCCTTCGGGAGGGGTTGGGGGTGGGTTCCTAATCACTCTCGCCACCCGTCGCGACACCGTCGACTACATCAACGAGCAACACCTCTCAGCCCTCGACGGCTCGCCATCCATCTTCTTCGGAAGCATCACGGGCGACTTCCCAGAGACCTCGCTCCCCACGCCGATGGAACTGCAACTGAAACCTGGTGCACAGGTCATCTTCATCAAGAACGACAAGGAGAAACGTTGGGTAAACGGCACCCTGGGCACCATCGACTACATCGACGAAGAGGAGGGCATAATTGGCATCATCAACGAACAAGGTCAGGAGTTCGATGTCGAGCGCGAAGTATGGGAGAACATGCGCTACACGTTCAACGAAAAGGAGCAGAAGATTGAGGAAGAACTATTAGGTACCTACACGCAATTCCCCATCCGTCTGGCTTGGGCCATCACCGTCCACAAGAGCCAGGGACTCACGTTCTCGCAGGTCGCCATCGACTTCGGCGGAGGCGGTGCCTTTGCAGGAGGACAGACTTACGTGGCCCTCTCCCGATGCACCTCTCTCGAAGGCATCACCCTCAAGGAGCCCATCCGTCAGAGTGACGTCTTCGTACGTGCAGAAGTGGTGCAGTTTGCCAGCCGGTACAACGATGCCTCGCTCATCGCACAGGCGATGCAGGAGGGCAAGGCCGACCGCGAATACCACGATGCTGTCAGAGCCTTTGACCTTGGTGACTTCGAGGCCTTCCTCAACCATTTCTTCCTGGCCATCCACGCCCGCTACGACATTGAGAAGCCCCATGCTCGCCGACTTATCCGTCGCAAACTGGAAATCATCAACCGCCAGCGCCGTGCTATCTATGAACTCCAGGAAAAACACGCTTCAGAGATCCAGTCCCTGCAGTTCCAGCTCGACGCCAAGAACGAACTTCTGAAACGCCTTGCCGCCGAATATACCATCATGGGCCGCGAGTGCGAGCATGAACACATGACCAATGCCGCCATCCGCAACTACGAAAAAGCCCTCGAGCTCTACCCCGATGCCGGCGATGCCCGCCGCCGCCTCAAAAAACTCCAGAAGTAAAAAAACTCCATTAAAATTTGGATCTGCATCAACAAGGCCATAATTGATAAGGATATTGTGATTGAACAGGATGGAAGTATAACTATAAACTATTGGGACGATGAAGACGATTAAGACAAAGAATGCGACGGGAACACTGGGTAAGATGGTGTCTGAAGTGAATCCCGTGCAACTCGCCAAGATGCGGAACAGGATGCTCATAGCAGCGAAAATCGCAGATGCCAATATAGGCACAGTCAGCGAACCACTTGAAGCACCCACACCTGATAAATGACATTGTCATTTGTCATAATTGTCAGATGAAGAATAATGCGAGATGAAGAGAAGTAGAATTATCGAGGCAAGGCGCAAGCAGATTAATCCTGAAGTGCGCCAGAGGGTGGATCTTTCTTTCCAGATAGTTGACCGCATCTATGAGATTCTCTAGGCTAAGGGTCTCAGACAGAAAGACCTTGCTCTGCTACAGGGTAAGAAGAAGGCTGAAATCAGCAAATGGATGCGTGGCACACACAATTTCACAATCGACACACTCGTATCCATCGAGCATGCCCTTGGCGCTCCCATCATACAAGTCGCAATTGATAATTATCAACGAAACGGAGGGAAGTGAGAAAAGGTACAGAGGAAGTTGGGCTGTGTGCGATAATAGACATAACTTTGCACCCGAAAAGTTAAACAAAACAATTTTAGAGAAAAGAAAAGATGATGAAAAAGATGATGATGATCGCTGCCATGATGGCAGCAACGCTGAGTGCAAATGCACAGAATCAGGAAGCCGGTGACATGTACGTGAAACCGATGGTGGGCGCCACATTAAGCACCATCACAGGCGAACATGCAGATAATGCCAAAATGAAAATAGGTCTCGTAGGCGGTGCTGAATTCGGATACCACGTGACAAACCAGTTCGCACTGACCGGTGGCTTGCTCGTGTCGATGCAAGGTTCAAAAATGGAGGATACCCAACTTTGGAGGGATTTCAAGACCACGCTGACATATCTGAACGTGCCCATCATGGCAAATTACTACATCGTCAAGGGTCTCGCCATTAAGGCTGGTATCCAGCCTGGATTCATGCTCTCCTTGAAGGGCAAGGGGCAAGCAATGGACGACTTTGGCTGGAAGGACTACGAAAGTACTAGCACTGAAGATGCAAAGAAGTTCGATCTCTCGATTCCCATGGGTCTGAGCTACGAGTTCAATGACTTCGTGATTGACGCTCGCTACAACCTCGGCCTGCTGAGCATTAACAAAGACAGCAACCTCAAACAGAAGAACGGTGTCATCATGGTGACCCTGGGTTACAAGATTCCCCTCTAAGCCATCGAGACAAAAGATTCATATAAGATAGAGAGAGATTCGATTTCATGAGGGTGCGTAGGTTGTAAATCCTGCGCACTCTTTCTTTTATGAAAATATTCATGACGTTCCTGGCACCGTGTGTACTCAAATTAAGGCTTGATTTTATTGTATACAGAAACTCTCTCCCATTTCTTATCAAACTCTATTCTATAGTCTAACTCACGTGGATAAGTCTTGTTATTGATAATAGCACCAAGATATTCGTGGACGACCTTAGGGTCTTTGACCTGCCATATAACCTCACAAGCCCCATTCCACGTTATCCTTGCTAAATAAACGGCATTTGGTTGGATAGAGTCGCCTTTAATCGTCTTGTCGAGTTCCTCTATGTAATCAAAGACATAGTTACTTTCGTCTGTTGTTGGCATACCATTTATTGCCATATCCTTGAACTTAATTACCAGCGAACAAGTCCAACCATAGAGTTCCTTGTGCTTGAACTTTCTAAGGCTTGTGTTCACAGCTATAACAGCTGGCTTGCCATCAGCAGAACTTTCTACCACAACAAAATTCTCTTCTGGTATCTTAACATCCTTACCACTTTTCTCTGCGAAAGAGAAAATACTTGTAAATAGTCCCATTGCTATCAATATCAGTTTATTCATGTTGCTATTTATGTAATCAAGGAAAAGTGTATGTACTAAGCCATATTATTTTTTCACGATCATTGGTCAGAGTGTATGAGAGAGATGAAACCACGAGGTTACCGCCAACGTTATCGAAATACAGTTATGATTCCGCACCCAAACCATAAGAGTTAACCATATCGACAAGTTTCACGACATCAGCTGCATCTATATGGCCGTCGCCATTCAAGTCAGCCAAGCCTTCATAGAAATTATCCACAGCATTACCCATGATATAATCAACCAAGGCATTCACGTCATCCCAATTTATCTTTTTATCAAGATTCACGTCACCATCAATATACTCCTTGATGTTTTGGAATTCATTCCATCCCTGCGTTTCCTTGTACTTTTCTTTAGTACCTGCAGGTACGTACAATACACCATTTCTGAAAGTACTCCAAGTAAATTCACTATAAATATCGCCTAAATATTCTCCAAGAATAGGGAATGGATTCTCTATCCTCGAGATAACATTTGTTGGACCTTCTAAATGCATGCCAAAAGCAGATTTTCCTATGGATTGTACATTCTTGCCAATAGTGACTGATCCAAGAGCATCAAAAGCATAATCGCCAATGGTGGTTACACTGTTGGGGATAATCACGGAAGACAAACCGCTGCAAGCACCGAAAGCATTGACGCCAATTGACATCACACCATTGGGGATTGTCAATGATGACAAGCGACTGCAACCGAAGAAAGAAGAATAACCGATAGAGGTCACACTATTGGGGATACTGACAGAAATCAGATTTGTGTTTCCCCAAAATGCCATATCGCCTATTCGGGTCACGCCAGATTCAATGATAATATATTTAGTGGCATTTGGAAAGGGTGGGTTTACAGCATTAAATGAATCATAATCATACATTGCTCCATCACCGTAGATAGTAAGTGTCTGAGTCGATACATCATAGGAATAAAATACATTATCACCACATTTGCCGTTTGTCTCTACAATGTAAGTAAATTGGTTCCACCCTGTTTTAGACCGATAGGCAGATGCTGTACCACCTGGCACTATTAACTGGGCATCCGTAGAAATGCCGGAAAACACTTGATTGTCTATGTCATAAGGGTTCTCTATTTCAGAAATAACGGAGATCAGACCACTACAATTTTGGAAAGCGGCATAGCCAATGGATGTCACACCATTGGGGATGATGACAGAGGTCAGACCGCTGCAACTTGAGAAAGCACCATCACCGATGGTGGTTACGCTGTTTGGGATAACCACTGAAGACAAACCGCTGCATTCACTGAAAGCAGTAAAGCCTATTGACGTCACGCCATTGGGGATGATGACAGAGGTCAAACCTGTGCAGCCAGAAAAAGCCCCACCACCGATGGATGTCACGCCGTTAGGGATAACGGTGTTATTACATCCTTTAATGAGGGTGTTTGTTGACGTCTCTATAAGAGCATTACAATTGTTACGAGAGTCGTACTTCGGATTACCATCTGCCACTTTGATAGAAGTCAGGCTAGTACAACCATCGAAAGCATCTTCACTTAAATCTGTCACACTGCTTCCGATGATCAAAGAAGTCATACTACTACACCCCATGAAAGCCATCCAATCGATTTTCTCAACACTATTGGGGATTGTCAAAGTGGTTAGACTGCTACAGCCGCAGAAAGCCCATCTGCCTATGTATGACACGCTGTTTGGAATGGTTACGGAGTTCAGATTTGAGCATTCAGAGAAAGCCCAATTACCGATGCCTGTTACACCAGACTCAATAACTAAAGAATGAATATCCCCTGCATATCGATACCATGGAGCATATTCCACATCATTAGGATCATAACTTTCCATTTGTCCTTCGCCTGAGATAGTAAGCGCATGAGTCTCTTTATTATAAGCATAATAGACATTATTGCCGCATTTGCCACATATTTTCTCACCATCATCAGGTGATTTACTAAATGCAACAATGTTTTTGAAATCCTTCCATCCATTAGCATTCCTATATGCTTCTACACACCCTTTCGGTACCCACAAGACACATTTATCTTTGTCTACATTATAAGAATAATTACACGATGGCGGTTCGGGATTAAGGCAAAAAAGAGCATTCAGGTTAGTACAACCATCGAAAGCATCTTCACTTAAATCTGTCACACTGTTTCCGATGGTCAAAGAAGTCATACTACTACAACCCATGAAAGCCATCCAGTCGATTTTTTCAACACTATTGGGGATTGTCATAGTAGTTAGACTGCTACAACCGCAGAAAGCCCATCTGCCTATGTATGACACGCTGTTTGGAATGGTTACGGAGTTCAGGTTTGAGCATTCAGAGAAAGCATAATTACCGATGCCTGTTACACCTGACTCGATAAATAAAGAACGAATATCCCCTGCATATTGACGCCATGGAGCATATTCCCCATCATTAGGATAAAAATCATATATTTGTCCTTCGCCTGAGATAGTTAGCGCATGAGTCTCATTATTATAGACATAATTGACATTACTGCCACATTTGCCACTTACTGTCTCATTTGCAGTCAGCATACCGGCATTTAGGTTGTACCTGAGGACACCGGCCTTAACACTACTACTTACCACCATCGGCAGCAGAGCCAGGATGAACAGAAAGTATATCTTCTTCATATCTGAGATAGTTTATAGTGAATATTCATTTGAGCATTTTATCACTCTTAACACAATTTGAGTGTGCAAAAGTAGGCAATTAATCTGAAACTTACAAACTTTGGGCCAATAAAATATCGCCATTAATGGGGCAGACATATTTATGAGGAGAAAAAGGGTTTTAAAATTTCGAATTATCAATATACGAAAATAGTTTACATGAAATAGTGCAGAAGATATCTAAAACGAAGGACTAAGGAAACTGGGAGTTTAAAGTAAGGAAACCCAGAGTTTAAAGTATGGAAACTCAGAGTTTAGATAGTTCAAACTCAGAAGGGCGATTTTGGGCTGTTTTTGAACGTTTTTGGATGAAAATCGAGAAAAATGAGAATTGAATTTATTTTACAATATATACGAACGGCCAGTTTGATTGAGGGAGGTCTGCAGGAAAAATCTGACAATTCTGACAAATGACAGTGTCAGATTTTGGGAATGAGGATCGATGAAAAAAGTGTGAAATATTTCACTATATATATAAATATACATATTTATATATATAGTGACTAATTTAAGGATTTTTTTTGCGGAGGTGGGGGCACGGATATGACAATTGTCATTTGTCAGAATTGTCAGATTCGGCTGAAAAGTCGCTGTCTGCCTACGGATTTTGCAGATAATACGGATTTGTGGAGAAATAAATATGTAATCTCTTCGTGGAATCGAAAAATTGCAGTATCTTTGCAGGCAAATCGCAGCATACGCGATGATATACAAACGAATCAAACACGAAGAAATGAATAGCAAACTGTTGAAACTCAACGAGCCGTACAAGGTGATCTACGCCGGCGGTAAGGTAGGCCGGCACATCGCGACGCTCTTCACGTGGGAGGAGGACGAGGAAGGTACGGCGGAGATACTGGAGTCGCACGAATATCCGATAATCGACCAAGGCGAGGAATTTCCTGCTGGCACGCTGGTGAACACAGAGATCGAGGACTGCCGCGTGATCTGCAGCTACAACCCGAAGAACGGCATCACGGGCACGAACCTCTACTGGCTGGCGGGCATCATCGAGTACGACTTTCAGCAGCTGGAGCCGAGCGGGGCCGAGTATATCCTGAAGCGCCTGCAACTGCTCGACTGCCAGATCAAGCTGCCTGAGGAGGAAGTGAAGGACGAGAACGGTAAGCCGGAACTCGACGAGAACGGCAAGAAGGTGATGACCACGAAGTGGGACTACAACGCCTCATTGTGGGTATCGCTGAAGAAGGGGCACTTCGAGGGCGAGCGCGAGTATATCGTGAAGGGTAACCACTCCAACGGCTTCTATTTCGAGTCGATGGGCACAGCCGACGAGATATTCAGCGACCTGAGCTATCAGCTGTCCGTCTACAGCTACTATCTGCTCGACAGCATCGGCAGCATCCATTTCAGCACGAATGACGGTTATCTGGCCGACGTATTCAACCGTCTGAACAAGAAGCAGGGCATCGAGACCGACTACAAGGATATATGGTAATATAATAAGGTACGCGCGCAATGGCAGACAACAACGAAACGGGCATTCCCCTCGGCATTATCGTGGAATACGCGAAGGCGCAGTCGACTCAGGCTCGGAGGCAGGCGTTCGTGAACCTGATCCGCTTCTGGGCAGACAACGGCGGCGACCTGGAGGCAGCTGTCAAGGCCATCCTTGAGATTCAGGGCGGACAAGTGATCAGCGCCGGCAACATGCCGAGGGAGTTCATGCCCTATTACCGTTCAGAGACGATCGCCGTGAAGCTGATAGACATCATCCGGAAGATAGACGAGCGAATAGCCGCGAAGGAGGATAACTGGGATTGGGCGCACGTGATGCGAGTAATGATCGACGAAGGCATCATACTGACGAACACAACACCGAACAAGTTTGACCAGCTGATCTGCGCGATGGTGCCTGGTAAGGGGCGAGATAATGTGCGCAAGAACGGAGACTACAACATCCTTGACCGGAATGAGCCTTGGACGCAATGGACGAAGCAGAGTCACCTGAATCCGCAGGAGGCTCAGGACAGAACGATCTGCAATATGATTGCCATCGAGTTCCAGCCCGTGCTTAGACGGAAGATCATCATGGACTACTAACGACAAAATCTTATTTTTCACGTCAACTTAGAATTTATTCTTTACGACAACTTAGACAACTAAGACAACATTTATTGGCGACAACTGTCGCCATAGGCAGCAGTGATGCCTCAAAAAAAGTTGTCCAAGTTGTCATTGTTGTCGTTAATAAAAACCATCGCTATTTGTCGTTAATAACCCAATTGTATTCCGAGAACATTCCGAAAAAGACCAATACTTTTCCGACATTTTCCGATCTATTTCCGTTTTCTTTCCGAACAGCTAAAAGCGCAAGTTAGGAGGGGGAAAGGCTTGTTTTACATTATTATTCTTAGTAACTTTGCAGTGTGAGAAGTCCGGAATTCTCGCACCAGTGAATAGTTAACAATAGTAATAACAAAGTAGAAGAAAAAATAGAATGAGTACAAGAATGATTCTGATGAACCAAAAGGTTCGCGCCTCAAAGGCACAAGTTTTTAACCAGACGATCGAGACCTACTTCGCCACCACCAGGAGTCCCGAGGTCAAAAGCCTCATCGCCGAGATCCGCAGCACTGACGATGCCGACAAGCGCCGTCAGCTGAAGAGCCAGCTGCCCTTCCGCTGCCCCCACTATTTCAGCTTCAAGGATGGCCGTCGTGCGCAGGCTAACATCATCCCTGAAGAGTTCACTTTTCAGACCTGCGTGGATATCGACGATATGAGTCAGGTGGAGCAGGCTCTCTCTCGCGCGTACCTTATTAATACTAATGAGGGTGAGTGGCAGGGCATGCTGCTTCATGCGGAGCGATCGGCTTCGGGCAAGCTTCACCTTGATATCCGTCTGCCGATAGGCATGACCATCGAGGAGGCTCAGCGAGCCTATACCAAGGCGCTGGGTGTAGATTTCGACAGAGACTGTTGCTCTCCTGAGCGAATGATCTACATTTCTGATGACGAGTCGCAGCTGTATACGGCCGATGGTTGGTATGCAAGGCTCTCGGACGAAGAAGTAGCAGCCCGTCGCAAGGCCTATACCGATCGCGGACTCAGCATTGATGGGCGTTGCAAGGTATCTGTTTCCTCCCCTGAGTTAGGGGAGGCCAGGAGGGGTCTGAACGAGGGAATGTCTGAGGGAGTGTCTGAGGCTGTTCAGACCACCCCACCCTTCGGGCACCCCTCCTACTCAGGAGGGGAAAAGGATTACCCTCAGGACTACATGGGTGTCCCCTACTCTTACATCGTCGAGGAGTTGGCCGATCAGCTGGGTGGTGCGCCAGAGCACGGCAACCGCAACCCGTTCATCTTCACGATGGCCTGTCATCTGCGCCACATCTGCAACGATGATCCGCAGTGGATTAAGCAGGTCCTGCCCAACTTCGGCGAAGCTCAGGACCGTGTGAACGCTACCATCGAAAGTGCCTGCCGACGCCAGCAGTCGCAGACCACTCCCACGAAGGTGAAGAACGCCATCAACCTCGCCCGCAAACGCGTGAACATCGAGAATGGTATGGACGAAGCCTCGCTGATGCGCCAGCCTCAGATGCCCGAACGTCTGCCCGCTCCCATCCGGCTCATCACCTCCAAGGCCCCTCGCGGCTATTGGCCTGCCATCGCCAACACCACCTTCGCCGCCTTCGCCACCTATATCGGAGGCGTGAAGGCAGAGTTCTGGAATGGTACGCTGACGGAGATGAACCAGCTGCACATGTTGGCTGCCCCCATGTCGATCGGTAAGTCGAGCATCAAGGAGCCCATCAACCACATCCTCCAGCCTATCATCGAGCGCGACAAACTGGCCCGCCAGCGTGAGAAGGAGTGGGCCGAGGAGACGAACACGAAAGGCGCCAACAAGGAGAAGCCCGAGCGTCCGAAGGACATCTGTGTTCAGGTGGTGGACTCGGACATGACCAACGCTGCCTATTGCCAGCGCATGGAGGATGCCGAGCGTGCAGGCAACAAGGCACTCTTCACCCGTATGGACGAGGCTGAGCAGCTGAAGAAGCTGGCAGGCGGCTCGATAGCCGAGGTGACTGAGATTCTGCGACGAATCTTTGATGCCGATACCTACGGACAGGAACGTGTAGGCACGCAGTCCATCAAGTCGCGCACCACGATGCGTCACAACATGGTCATCTCCACCACGCCCGCAACGGCCAAGAAGTTCCTGGGCGGCAACATCGACAACGGCACACTCTCGCGATTCAGCCTGTCGACCATCGTGAAGGAAGATGTGAACCATCGCCCGATGTTCAAGTCGTACGACGAGACCTTCGACAAAAAGTTGTCCGTCTATCAGGCTCGTCTGGACAATGCCAAGGGCACCATCGTCTGTCCGCAGGCCAAGAAGCTGGCATTGGCTCTGCTCGACCGTGGTGAGGAGCGTGCGCTGATGATGGGTAACGAGAGCTATCAGCAGCTGTCGTACCGAGCCGTAGAGATTGCCTTCCGAAAGAGCATCATCCTGTACATCATGAACGGCATGAAGTGGACCAGGGAGATCGAGGACTTCATTACGTGGACGTTCGACTACGACCTCTGGGTGAAGATGTGCATCCTCGGACAGGAAATCAGCACGAAGCTGGAACAGGACTATCGCATCATGAAACCCGGTGTGCCGTGTCTGCTGGAGCTGCTTGGAGATTCCTTCACCCGTCAAGAGTACGAAGTGCTCTACAAAGCGCAGTGCGGTTCAGTGGCCGACTTCAAGAAGAGCTTGAGCAATCTGCTGTCGCAGTGGAAGAAGCGTGGCTGGATCGAGGAAGACAAGGCGCAGGGCATCTTCTACAAGACAGACGTATATTATCAGAAGCACGCGGCTTAGAAAATGACAAATATGACAAATGACAGTGTCATATTCCGCGCACAGCATCGCACAATGGGGACTGTCCCTATTGTGCGATTATCTTGACGCCTGAAAATTAAATGATATAGGTCAAATTTCAATCGATTGCATACATTTTTATGTTAACATTTGATAAATTTTGCGATTGTGCGGGTGCACAGAGAAAAATAGTAAAAAAAAGTTCAAGAAAAGTTTGGACGTTCGGAAAATAAGGACTACCTTTGCACCCGTTATCCTGAAAACAATCTTTTTACCCTTAGAAGCTAATACCTATTGAAGATATGGAGCGATCGCTTGCGAAAGTCGTCGCTTTATTTTTTGCCCTTACCGCTGCAATCGTTAAACTTTCCTAAAACAGATCATAATTATCAATCCTCAATTGTCAATTATCAATTAAAAGCAGTACCTTTGCACCCCGTTAGAGTCCGTTGGGGCAGAGTGAAGTGTGTACGAACGTATGCCGCCTCGCGGAAAAAACCCTTAAAATACAATATAAAAAGAATGTACGCAATTGTAGAAATTCAGGGTCAGCAGTTCAAGGCCGAAGAGGGCAAGAAGCTCTTTGTGCATCACATCAAGGATGCCGAGGAAGGCAAGACTGTTGAATTTGACAAAGTGCTGCTCGTAGATGCTGACGGTGCAGTGAAGGTAGGTGCTCCGACCGTAGAGGGAGCAAAAGTAGTGTGTGAGGTAGTGAACCCGCTGGTAAAAGGTGAGAAGGTCATCGTGTTCAAGATGAAGCGCCGCAAGGACAGCCGTAAGAAGAACGGTCATCGTGAGCAGTTCACCCAGTTGGAGATCAAATCAGTAATCGCTTAATTTTAGGAGGACTTAGAAATGGCTCATAAAAAAGGTGTAGGTAGTTCTAAGAACGGTCGTGAGAGTGCTGCTCAGCGACTTGGCATTAAGATTTTCGGCGGTCAGAAGTGCGTGGCTGGTAACATCATCGTTCGCCAGCGTGGTACGAAGCACAATCCTGGCAACAACGTGGCCATCGGTAAGGATGACACTCTGTTCGCACTCGTCGACGGAACCGTGCAGTTCCACAAGGGCAAGTTCAACAAGAGCGTTGTTTCAGTGATTCCTAACGCTGAAGCCCAGAATTAAAAGTAAAAAACACTTATTCCAAACAAACAACAGAGTCCTTCTCTCCTATGGAGAGAGGGATTTCTGCTTTTATGGCGTCACGGATTTCGCAGATTTCATAGATTTTTCGCCAATTCCCTTTGCAGTCTCCCCGATAATTCGTACCTTTGCACCTTAGAAATTGAATTCAAACAAACAAATACGTATTTAAGATGTTAACACTAAAACTCATTAATGAGGAAACAGACCGAGTAGTGCGCGGTCTGGAGAAGAAACATTTCCCTCATGCCAAAGAAGCTATCGACCAGGTGCTGGCCGTCGACAAGAAGCGCCGTGAGGCCCAGCAGGAACTTGACAAATGTCTGAACGAACAGAAGCAGCTTTCAGGCCAGATCGGCCGTCTGATGAAGGAAGGCAAGAAAGACGAGGCCGAGCAGGTGAAGGCTCAGGTGGCTGCGCTGAAAGAGAAGTCGAAGCAGTTGGACGAGGCGATGGCAAAGGCTCAGGAGGAGATGACCACGCTGCTCTGTCAGATTCCAAACATCCCCTACGACGAAGTGCCTGAGGGCAAAGCCGCAGAGGACAACCATGTGGTGAAATCGAACCTTCGCGAGTGCAAGGAAGGCGATACCGTAGGCAACTGGGACGTGAATCCTTCGCTGGGTATCCAGAATCCCCTGCCCCACTGGGAACTTGCCAAAAAGTACAACCTCATCGACTTCGATCTTGGTGTGAAGATTACGGGCGCTGGCTTCCCCGTCTACATCGGCAAAGGTGCCCAGCTGCAGAGGGCTTTGATTAATTTCTTCCTCGCCGAGGCCAACAAGGCCGGCTATACGGAGATTATGCCGCCGACGGTGGTGAATGCTGCTTCGGGTTATGGTACTGGTCAGCTGCCCGATAAGGAGGGTCAGATGTATCATTGCGAGGTCGATGACTTCTATCTCATCCCCACGGCCGAGGTGCCTGTCACGAATATCTACCGCGACGTGATCCTCGACGAGAAGGATCTGCCCATCAAGAACTGCGCCTATACGGAGTGTTTCCGTCGTGAGGCTGGCTCGTATGGTAAGGACGTGCGCGGCTTGAACCGTCTGCATGAGTTCTCGAAGATCGAGATCGTGCGCATCGACAAGCCTGAGCACTCGAAGCAGAGCCACAAAGAGATGCTGGAGCATGTGGAGGGTCTGCTGAAGAAACTCGAACTGCCCTATCGTATCCTGCTGTTATGTGGTGGCGATCAGTCGTTTACGAGCGCCATCTGCTACGACTTCGAGGTCTACTCAGAGGCTCAAGGACGCTGGCTCGAGGTATCGTCGGTATCTAATTTCGACACCTATCAGGCCAACCGTCTGAAGTGCCGCTACCGTCCTGAAGGCAGCAAGAAGCCTGAGCTCTGCCACACGCTGAACGGCTCTGCCCTCGCCCTACCTCGCATCGTAGCCGCCCTGCTGGAAAACAACCAGACGGAGAAAGGTATCAAGATTCCTGCCGCCCTCGTTCCCTATATGGGCTGCGACTTGATTGATTAATCAACACTAAACAAATACTTATGAACAAGATTGTAAGAAAAGAGCAGTTCTCGGAGAAGGTGTTCCTTTTCGAGATCGAGGCTCCGCTGATTGCCAAGAGCCGCAAGGCTGGCAACTTCGTCATCGTGCGCGTAGGCAAGAAAGGTGAGCGTATGCCGCTGACCATCGCTGCTGCCGACATCGAGAAAGGCACCATCACGCTGGTAGTCCAGATGGTGGGTCTCTCATCCAAGAAACTTTGTGCGCTCAATGAGGGTGACTATGTGACTGACGTGGTAGGCCCGCTGGGCAATCCCACGAAGATCGAGAAATACGGCACCGTGGTCTGTGCTGGTGGTGGTCTGGGCGTTGCTCCGATGCTGCCGATCATCCAGGCGCTGAAGGCCGCTGGCAACCGTGTGCTGTCTGTGATGGCAGGCCGTTCGAAGGATCTGATTATCCTTGAGGACAAGGTTCGCGAGAGCTCTGACGAGGTGATCATCATGACTGATGATGGCTCGTACGGCGAGAAGGGTGTGGTGACGGTCGGAATGGAGAAGTTCTTCGAACAGGAGCACGTTGATAAGGTGTTCGCCATCGGCCCTCCCATCATGATGAAGTTCTCGAACCTCACTGCCCAGAAGCATAATATCCCCTGCGAAGTATCACTGAATACGATTATGGTGGATGGTACTGGTATGTGTGGTGCCTGCCGACTCACGATTGGCGGCAAGACGAAGTTCGTCTGCATCGATGGTCCTGAGTTCGATGGTGCCCTCGTCGACTGGGACGAGATGTTCAAGCGCATGGGAACCTTCAAGCGTGAGGAGCAGGAAGAGCTGGCTCATTACGAGGAGCACCTCGATAAAAGTGAAGAGGTAAAAGTGAATAGTGAAAAATTTGCTACCGCCGATGTCGTGATGGACAGCGATCCCACCAACGATACGATTGAAATCCTGACCGATCGCGATGCAGAGTGGCGCAAGGAGCTTCGTGCTTCGATGAAGCCGAAGGAGCGCACACAGATTGAGCGTGTTGTGATGCCTGAGCTCGATCCCGTTTATCGTGCTACTACCCGTACTGAAGAGGTCAATATCGGCCTCACGAAGGAGATGGCGATGACTGAGGCCAAACGTTGTCTGGACTGCGCCAAGCCTACTTGCGTCGAAGGCTGTCCTGTGAACATCAATATCCCGTCGTTCATCAAGAACATCGAGCGTGGTCAGTTCCTCGCTGCTGCGAAGGTGCTGAAGAACACCTCTGCCCTACCCGCTGTCTGTGGTCGTGTTTGTCCGCAGGAGAAGCAGTGTGAGAGCAAGTGTATCCATCTGAAGATGAATGAGCCCGCCGTGGCTATCGGCTATCTGGAGCGCTTTGCTGCAGACTTCGAGCGCGAGAGCGGAAATATCAGTCTGCCTGAGATTGCACCAGCCAACGGCATCAAGATTGCCGTCGTGGGTTCTGGCCCTGCAGGTCTTTCGTTCGCTGGCGATATGGTGAAGAAGGGTTACGATGTGTATGTCTTCGAGGCCCTGCACGAGATTGGCGGTGTGCTGAAATATGGTATTCCTGAGTTCCGTCTGCCCAACAAAATCGTGGATGTGGAAATCGAGAACCTCGCAAAGATGGGTGTTCACTTCCAGACTGACGTGATCGTCGGCAAGACCATCAGCGTAGAGCAACTGGAGGCTCAAGGCTTCAAGGGCATCTTCGTAGGCTCTGGCGCTGGTCTGCCCAACTTCATGAATATCCCTGGTGAGAACTCGATCAACATCATGTCTTCCAACGAGTATCTCACTCGCGTGAACCTGATGGATGCAGCCAACCCAACGACCGATACGCCGCTGAATCCTGCCAAGAGTGTGCTCGTGGTGGGTGGTGGTAATACCGCTATGGACTCTTGCCGTACGGCTAAGCGTCTGGGTGCTGAGGTTACGCTCGTCTATCGTCGCTCTGAGGTTGAGATGCCTGCCCGTCTGGAGGAGGTGAAGCACGCCAAGGAGGAAGGTATCAACTTCCTGACGCTCCACAATCCTATCGAGTACATCGCCGATGAGACTGGTGCTGTGAAGCAGGCTGTGCTTCAAGTGATGGAACTGGGTGAGCCCGATGCTTCAGGCCGTCGTTCGCCTGTGCCCGTTGAGGGTAAGACCGTTACGCTCGATGTCGATCAGGTCATCGTGGCTGTCGGTGTGTCGCCTAATCCACTGGTTCCCAAGTCAATCCCCGGCCTCGAACTTGGCCGTAAGAACACGATTGCCGTCTCTGAGGAGATGCAGTCCTCGCGCGCTGAGATCTTCGCCGGTGGTGACATCGTTCGCGGTGGTGCAACGGTGATCCTCGCTATGGGTGATGGCCGTCGTGCTGCCTTGAATATGGATAAGCACCTGAAAGAGGCTTGAGATTTGAGATTTGAGATTTGAGGTTTGAGCGTTAAGCTTTATGAAGTCCTCATCAGAGATAGAGAGCCGTCGCCTAGAGAAGCGCTTGAAAGAACGGTTCGTCAAGGCGATGGCTACTTATCATCTGATCGAAGATGATGACCGCATCCTCGTGGGGCTCTCTGGCGGCAAGGATTCACTCCTGCTGACCGAACTCTTAGCAAAGCGTGCGAAGATAGATCACCCGCGATTCAGTGTCGAGGCCCTGCACGTCCGGATGGAGAACATCCACTACGAGACGGATACGAGTTATCTGCAACAGTTCTGCGATGCTCTGGATGTGAAGCTCCACGTGAAGACAACCCGCTTCGAGGTCTTTGACGAGAACAATGCTGCGGACAA
>JAEEGG010005672.1_pt1 | contig 29483 bp, 24 predicted proteins | sample 9134161 | NCBI WGS metagenome assembly JAEEGG01 (sample SAMN16246543, study PRJNA631951) | gut metagenome | biome: gut microbiome; feature: rumen; material: CR-attached | host: Bos | place: Iran: Karaj | collected 2018-10
TCAGATGGTTCGCGAGGCAGCCAAGCTCATCCAGGGCGGTGGCGGCGGTCAGCCCCACTTCGCAACTGCCGGCGGTAAAAGCCCCGACGGTCTTCATCAGGCAGTTGACGCAATTTTGAGCACTATCAAGTAATAACAAAGCCTCGCTGACAGCGGGGCTTTTTTATTCGGGCCAGTTGACCAGATAGACGGTCTGGGTGGCGCGGGTGAGAGCGGTGTAAAGCCAGCGGTAATAGTCCTCGTCGCGGCCGTCCTCAGGGATGTAGCCCTGATCTATAAAGATGTTCTTCCACTGACCTCCCTGAGCCTTGTGACAGGTAACGGCGTAGGCGTATTTGATCTGGAGAGCGTTGAAGTGAGGATTCTCACGAAGCTTCTTCATTTTCTCCTTTTTATCGGGAATATCGGCATAATCCTCCATTACGGCGGCAAAGAGCTTGTCACTCTCCTCACGGGTAAGCGACGGAGATTCGCTGTGCAGAGTATCCATCAGCAGCGTGACATCCATCTCCAGGTCATCATAGTCAGGAAATGAGAGGACGGCATCCTCAAAGCGGAACCCGTAAAGCTCACGCATGCGGCGCACGCGGCGTATCACGGCAATGTCACCGTTGGCGATGAATGAAGGAAGGTTGGCGTACGAATCGGCCCCCTCATCGGCCAGGAGTTTCTCAGTCCAATAGTAATTGTTCTTTACAATCATGATGCTGTCACCGCGGTTGAGTTCATCCTCGCGGTCCAGGATCTGACTGCGTATTCCGTTGTTGTAGATAATAGCGCGTTTGTTGGAGCGGCACAGCACCATGGTCTCATCGATGCCGTCGCGACTGTAGCATCCGCTAAGCGTCTCAATCAGCTCACTGCCCGATATCTTGACCACATCCCTGAAGCCGTCCAGCTTGAATCGGAAGCCGCCCATATTGACCGAATCCATCGTGAAATCTCGCAGCAGCGTTGCGTTGTAGAGTATGCCCGACTCCTGCTCCTGGCGCATTACGTTCGCCAGGCAGAACTCCGACACGTTGAGTCCGTAAGTTGACATGACCTGGGCCGATAAGCCCGGACTCTCGTGCTCACCTACCGGCGGCAGCTGAGCCTGGTCACCCATCATGAGCAGGCGGCAGTCAACACCCGAGTAGACGTAGCTGACAAGGTCATCCAGCAGACGTCCGGTGCCGAACATGGAACCGGAAAGTCCCTCATTTGATATCATGGAGGCCTCATCGACCAGGAAAAGGGTGTGCTCGTGCAGGTTGCGGTCCAGCTGGAAACTGCCCGCATCCAGTATGGACTTCTGGCGGTATATCTTTTTGTGTATGGTGCAGGCCGGGAAACCCGATGTGTTGGAGAAGACCTTGGCGGCCCTTCCGGTGGGAGCCATAAGCACAACCCGGCGATGATGGCTTACAAGTGTCCGTACCAATGAACTTATTATGACCGTCTTTCCGGTACCGGCGTAACCCTTGAGCAGAAAGAGCTGGCGGGGAGCCGGATTATTAACGAATATTGCCAAACGATTCATGGCCACAGTCTGCTCAGACGTGGGTTCAAAGGGGAAATGGGCGGCAATATCCTGAAATAGAGGGTCAATCATTGCTCCGAAAAGCAAAAAAATGTTGTTTTATTATTTTATACGGATAAATGTTCTATTTTTGCGATGCGAAAATAAAAAAACATCCCAATATGAAAAAATTCGTCAACATTCTTCTTGCAATCTGCATTGTAGCACTCATCTACATTGTTTATGGTAGTATCATGAATCCTATCAGATTTGAGAATGAGAAGAAGTTCCGTGACAAGGCTGTGATACAGACACTTATGGATATCAAGGCTGCGCAGACTGAATACAAGTATCAGCATGACAGTTACTGCGACAACTTTGATTCACTGGCAGAGTTCATCAAAACAGGTCAGCTGCCCATCACCAAGAAGATCGGTGAGCTCACAGATGACCAGCTGGAGAACAACTGGACCGAGACCAAGGTTCTGACTCTCTATGCAAAGGCCAGAAGCGCTGAGCAGGAGGCTGCAAAACTGACAGGCCGCCGCGCTGCCCAGAAGCAGTATGAGGCTGACACTCTCTGGCAGAGAGCTGCTACCGAGGGCTTCATCGAGATCCTCGAGGACGGAACAAAGAATTTCCTCTTCAGCCGTGAGACTGAGTTCGTAAGCCTTTACGATTCTCTCTACAAGGGACGCATCAATCCGGATTCACTCCGTTATGTACCCTTCAGCAACGGTAAGGAGTTTGAGTTGACAGTTGCTACCGATACTGCAAAGACCGGTGTCGTTAACCACTCATTTGAGGCTAAGACATTGTTCGTAACCTATCTTGGTCCTGAGAGCGAGGACGGTGGTCTTGACAAGCAGGAGATCATCAACCTCCTGGAGGACTGCGACGACCGCGGCCGCTATCGTGGCATGAAGGTTGATAACAACTCAGGTAACTGGGAGTAATACTTTGCGAGTAATAAGCGGTATATACAAACACAGGAGGTGGGACGTGCCTAGAACATTCAGTGCACGTCCCACCACTGATTTTGCCAAGGAGAGTCTCTTCAACATCCTGGCAAACCGGATAGACCTTGAGGACGCTACGGCACTCGACCTCTTTTCCGGCACGGGCAGCATAAGCATCGAACTCGTATCAAGAGGATGCGCCCACGTGGTTAGTGTTGAGAAGGATCCCGCCCACCACGCATTCATTTGCAAGGTTATGGATACCGTCCAGACAGACAAATGTCTTCCCGTAAAAGGTGACGTGTTCAAATACATAGCCGGCTGCAGCACACAATTCGATTTCATCTTTGCCGATCCTCCCTATCAGTTGGAGAATCTGGCCGATATCCCCGATCTGGTTTTTGAAGCAAACATACTTGCTCCCGACGGCATATTCGTATTAGAACACGGAAGCAAGAACGACTTTAAGGATCATCCTCGCTTCACCGATATGAAGACGTACGGATCCGTACATTTTTCCTTCTTCAAGTAAAAATAGTACAAAAGGGGTCTGTCCCCTTTTGTATCATTTTATCTGGGACCTCCGCGCATTCCGCCGCCGGGCATTCCGCCACCGAAGCCGCCACGACCCATCATGGCTCTGTTCTCAGCACGCATCTCCTGACGTGCGGCACGTGTTCCGAATACATTGGCACGCAGTATGAAGTGTACCATGATGTAACTGTGGATGCTGTTGTTCTTGGTATCGGTACGGCCCGTCGTAGAGACTGAACGGGTTACGTTTGATTCATCATTCAGAATATCATAATACTGTATCTGGAGCGTTCCGGCGTTACCCTTGAGGAAACTGAATGATGCATTGGCATTCCAGATAAGGTCATTGCGGTTGTAGGAGCCGCTGTAACCGCGACGGCTCTGCATGGTAAGGTCAGTGCCCAGATTCAGGTTACGCCATGGCAGACGTGCATTGGCACGGCCTCCGTAACTGAATGTATAGGTATCCATGTTCTGGTTCTGACGCTGGTTGTTCTCAGAGTGGTTGTAGGTGAATCGGCCGTTTGCCGTTACCTCAAGCCACTGGTTACGGTAGGTGACCGATGCGTTCTCACCGGCTGATATGGTGTTGGTAGCACTCAGTACGGCTGCGCCGCCTGTACCTGCGCCTGGATTGTACTGACCTATCCTACCCGTACTCATATAACTCTCCTGATGACGGTATGAGCCGTTGGCACTGGCGTTGTAGCGCCATTTGGTGTTGGGTATGGTCTGGTTGTATGTCAGGTTACCCGATGTGCTCCAGTTGGTCCAGAATCCCTCCATATTGATAGGCTGAGTAACCGATACGCCTGTGGTAGGATCATAATCGGTTTTCTGGGTTACATTCCTAAGGGAGTTCTCCAATGATATCCTGATATTGATGGTCTTCTGGGTCTCGGTAATATAGTTCTGGTAATTGACCTCGGCCGTATTGCGCAGTGTGGGCAGCAGTCCGGGATTACCCTTGCGTACATTCAGCGGGTTGCTGTCATCGGTAATATCCATCATATCCTCCATGCTGGGCTGGCTGGTGTTGGTACGAAGGGTGAACTGCAGGCTCTTCTGACGGTCAAACCTGTAACGGTAGTTGATTGAAGGGCTCCAGTTGTAGACCACTCGTGACGTATCGCCTATTACCTTACCCATATACTGGAAGTTGTCCATTCCGGTATACTGCGGCATGAAGTTGATGCCTATATTGATATTTGAGTTTACAAAGTTGTAGCGGAACTGCAGCGTAAAGGTGTGGTTGCGGGAGACGTTGGTTGCCTTGCGGCTCAGACTGTCACTCCTGTAATCAAGCCAGTTGTCAGGCAGTGCCCAGTCCCTGTACCAGTAGTCATTGTCCATCTTGGTGAAATCATAGGTCTCCCTGTTCTGGTTTCGGTTGTTGACCTGTATCTGGTAACTGAACTGCAGGTTTCCGCGTCCGGAGTCGATAGGCTCGCTCCACATTACACGGCCCGACCAGTTGCTGTTGTCGGTAGGACTGGCATTATAACGTTTCTGGACTCGGCTGCGTGACTTGGTCTCGGGCTGATAATACTTCTGGTCCGAATAGGAGTAGCTGTCATTGGTACCCTTTGTGGCGCCGAACGTGAAACGTACGGTGAAGTTTCGGCCCAGGTCATTGAAACGCTTGTTGAACTGGAACTCTCCGTTTATCTGGTTGTTTCCGGTCTTGCTGTGGTTGTAGCTTCTCTGCGAGTTGACGCCTATCCTTTCCATCAGGGTGTCGGGCAGGAAGCCGTACTGCTCAAGGATATCGGTCATATCGGTTGCCAGATAGGGATCCTCGTTGAACGTAACCTGGTCGCTGTTGGAGTCGCTGTGGTTACGGCTTATCTGGAAGCTGGGGCGGAATATGATGTTGAGTGATGAATCGGGCATCCACTCCATTCTAAACTCGCCGTTTACGCTGCCGTTGCCGCTGCTGCTGTTGGAGCGGTTATTGCGGAACGATGCTGACTGATACTGGGTGGTAAAGGTCTCTGACTCCGACTCGCTGAGCGAACGTGAGGTGGAACCGTTATACCTTATATTACCGCCTATTACCAGCGGGAACTCATTACGGCGGCGCGGATAGGGCTCACCTATGTTCTTTGAGAAGTTCACACCAACCTGGTGGTTATAGCCCACGCCGTTGCCGCGTCCCGAGTTTTGGGTGTTGGCATTGACCGAGAACTGGGTGTTGGCCTGGAAACGGTTGAGCGTGTATCGGCCCGAATAGAGATATTTGACCCACTCGCCGTAGTCATTCTTGCCCACGGGCTTTCCTATGCCGCCGTCAATATTGTGCAGCCAGCCGTTTCGCATGTTGGGCTTTATCTCCAGGTCCATGACCGTCTCATCCTCACCGTCATCGATTCCGGTTATACGCGACAGGTCACTCTGACGCTGGTATGTTTTGATTCGGCGTATGATATTTACGGGCAGGTTCTTGGTGGCCATCTGCTGGTCATTGCCAAAATACTCCTGTCCGTCAACCAGGATTCTTGAAACGCGGCGGCCGTTCACGGTAATGCCTCCGTTCTCATCAACCTCGACACCGGGAAGACGCTTGATAAGTTCCTCCAGGACCGATCCCTCCGGCACACGGAATGCGCTGACGTTGAACATCAGGGTGTCATCCACTACCTGGGTGGGCGGAAGCGCATCCTCAATCACGGCCTCGGTGAGCATGATGCTCTTTTCATACATCCTGAATACGCCCAGGGCACGCTCGCGGTCCTCCTTGACGGTCTTGAAACTGAACTCCTGGGTGGAATAGCCCATGAATGAATAGCGCAGCAGGAACTCTCCTACCGGCACCTTCTTTATATTGAACCAGCCCTCGTTGTCGGTCACGGTTCCGTAAATGAAAGTGGTATCGGGTAATTCGAACAGCTGGACTGTTACCTGAGGCATATTCTCTGTGGTGGAGCCGTCAATGATATGGGCATTGACTGACACCTTGCCGTCCAGCTTGGATTTCTCCTTGGAATCCTTTTGAGCGGCACACACCGAAGGTATGAGCAGTGAGAAAACTGTCAGTAACAGAAATGCTTTCCTCATAAGCGCGAAGTCTGTTTTTTTGACACAGCAGTTATCAAATGGTTTAATCGGAAGTTGCACATACTCACGCCATTTATATTATTTTTGCAGTCAATGGACAGGACTCAGTTTTCATCAATACTCGAGCAGGCTTTCAGCACGCAGGCATCGGCCCACGGTCAGCAGTATCTTGACGGTGCCGCAGCAGCATGGGGCCTTACAGGTGCCTCTTACCTTGGCTTTGCCCTTTGCGGATTGAGCCCGGCAGAGCTGCGCAAGGTCCAGTATTCCGCACGCGATCAGTTCGGGCCCGTCATCCTGGACTGCAAGTGGTATGACGCTCTCAAGGCCGAGTGCCTGAACGGAAAGGATGAGGCCGATGCCCTGCTACCCGGCCCGGACGGCACACTTTGTGAATGCCGCGTCAGCTCAGATCTCTTTCTGGAGATGCTTGATTTCTGCCGCGAAGGTTAAAATCATCCGAATTCTTGACAATTGCAATTCTTTGCAATATCTTTGGGTAAGAACTATCTATCCATAATGCTTATGAAGAAGTTGTTTTCACTTCTGCTGACCGCTATGATTGCGGTCTCAGCCAATGCCCAGTTTATCAGTTTCCCAAGTTTCGGCAAAAACCTTAAGATGTGCAGCGACCCTGTCCTGGGCCTGGAAGGACTCCATGTAGGTGATGAGGGTTATGTAACCTTTGAGGTGATCAATGAGGGAGACAGCACATATGTAGGTCCCATATTCCTGAGAATCGTAGAGCGCGAGTCAAGCGCACAGGTGCTGGCCGCAAAGAAGATCAAGATCAAACCCGGTCAGACCTACTCCATAACAACCGTGTTCTCAACCGAGAGACTGCATCCATATGCAAGGTATTTTGTTGGCTTTGAGTACAATGAGAACGGCCATACCGTACCCATGGGATTTACCGAGGCAAAGCCTCTGGAGAGCTTCATGCTGCTGCCTACAATCATAAATGACCCCGGCAAAAAGGCACCCGTTAAAGCAAAGATTAAGGAGATTAAGAAATCTTCAAAATAAAAATCGGGGAATTATTGGATAATATCATAAAAAGAGATACCTTTGCGCCGGTTTTGAAAGCCGCAAGGCCAAAAAACATCAGCGGGGTGTAGCTCAGCCCGGTTTAGAGTACGCGTCTGGGGGGCGTGTGGTCGCTGGTTCGAATCCAGTCACCCCGACTGAAACAAAAGATGACAATGGGGACGGTTCTCTTTGTCATCTTTTGTTTTTTATTACACGAGGACTAATTCTCATAAGTTGACAAAGAGAACCGTCCCCATTGTCATCTTTTGTCCAACGCACCTGCGTTAATTCTCAATTTGATTTTTGTATCTTCGTACTATTAGAGGGTTTTATACGTTATAATCATATGATTTATTATATATGCGCAGCCGTTCTGCTGCTGATGTTTGTTCTGTTCTATCTTGACAGGTGGAACAAGACACGTGGTTTGCGTGTTGAAGAACAGCCTGAACCGGAAATTCCAGCAGGTGAGTGCTGCGGCAAGCATGCGGTATGTGAGAAGCAGAAGCTGGCCGAGGCCCGTCTGCGCAGTGCACAGTATTTTGATGATGAAGACCTGGACCGATTCAAGGGACGCAGTTCAGACGATTATACTGACCAGGAAGTCGAGGAGTTCCGCTACGTCATGTATACCATGCGTCAGGATGAGGTCAGGGAATGGATGGAGTGCCTCCAGGCAAGGGAGATAGAACTGCCCGATGAGCTTAAGGAGGAGTGTTACTCCATGATGAACGAGATATAACCTGATGAGAAGGACCCGGACAGCCATTTACGCATTGATGTTACCGCTGCTTGCAGTGGTGACCGGCTGTTCCACATCCCGCAACACCGCCGCCTCTCGTCAATACCAGGCGCTGGTAACCAAATACAACGTCTACTTTAACGGAAGCGAAGCCTACCGCAAAGGATATGAGGCACAGGAGAAAGCCAAGAAGGACAACCTGCTTGAGATACTGGATCTCTACCCCGTAAGTGACGAGAAGGTCCGCTCTACCGGAACGTCCAGTTTTGACCTTGCCATTGAGAAGGCGCAAAAGGGTATCAAGCTCCATTCCATCTCGGAAAAGCCCAAGAAAAAGAAGGGTACTCCTACTCAGGCCGACAAGGCTTTTCAGAACAAGAACGAATACAACCCCTTCCTTTGGCACGCATGGTTCCTCATGGCCGATGCCCAAAGACAGAAAGGAGATTTCATAGAGGCGGCCAGCACCTACTCATACATAACCAAGCTCTATTATGACGAGCCTGAGATAGTGGCCGAGGCACAATACAAGATGGCCCAGTGCTACTCTGAACTGGGTTGGAACTATGAAGCCGAAGAGCTGTTCCAGCGTTCAGGCGAGACCAAGACCAGTATGGCCCGCCATCTGGATTATCAGGCCCGATTTGCATCTCACCTGCTTAATCAGGAGCGTTATGAGGAGAGTATCCCGCTGTTGGAGGAGGCAATAAACCGAAAGGGAGTAAGCAAGCTTCAGCGCATTCGTGAACGCTATCTGCTTGCACAGCTCTACAAGACGACAGACCGCAATGACGAGGCCTACCGCACGTTCGGCAAGGTAATCCGTATGAGTCCTCCCCATGAGATTGAGTTCCATGCCCGCATACAGCAGACCGAGACAATGGCCCGCAACGGAAATATGCGCAAGATAATGAAGAAACTCAAGCGCATGGAACGTGACCCGGTCAACAAGGACAACCTGGATCAGGTATACTATGCGATGGGTAACATCCATCTCATGCGCGGAGATACCGCAACTGCCCTGAGTTACTACAACCAGGGAGTGGACAAGGGTCAGAAGGCATCGGACGAAAAGGGCATACTGCTGCTTACCATGGCAGACCTCTACTGGAACATGAGGGACTACCCGAATGCATCCCGCTGCTACTCGCAGGCAGTAGGTATGATAGGTACCTCACATAAGGAGTATCCCACAGTGAGACTGCGCTCCGAGGTACTGGAGGATCTGGTAAAAAGCGACGGTACTGTCAAACTGCAGGACAGTCTGCAATGGCTCTCCACCCTGCCCGAGGATAGGCTCTATGTCATAATAGACAAGGTCATTGAGGATCTTAAGGAGCAGGAGCGCCTGGAGGAGGAACGCCGCAAAAAGGAGGCCAAGGAGGCTGCACGCCAGGGAGCGGCATCGGCCATGTCTATCGATACTGATGAAGGCTCTGAAGGACAATGGTATTTCTACAATCCAAAGGTGGTGACCCGCGGAAAGAAGGAGTTCAGCCGTCAGTGGGGTGACCGTAAGCTTGAGGATAACTGGCGCAGGTCCAACAAGACCACTCTGGCGCCGATGGAGGTGGCTTTGGTTGGCGACAAACAGATAGAATCAGAGCCGGACACTCTCATGGACATTATCGTGGATTCCCTCAATGCCGAAACTCAAGAGACTGACCCATACAAACGTGAGTATTATATCCAGCAGATTCCCTACTCTGAGGAGGACAAACTCAAATCAGACCAACTCATATCCGAGTCACTTCTGGAACTGGGAATCATATACAAGGACCGCCTGTCAGAATTCCCCGATGCCGAGGCATCACTCACACGTATAGTCAATGACTATCCCGAATCTGAGCAGGCTGATGAGGCCATGTACAACCTCTACCTGATGTACTCGCTGTGGGGTAGGAACGACCAGGCAGACAGTTGCCGCAGCCAGATGCAGAGACTCTATCCCGAGAGTGATTATACCATCATGGTCTGTGACCCCGACTACATAGACAACGCCCGATATGGCAAGCACCGTGAGGACTCCATCTATGTGGTCACCTATGCCGCATTCCGTGACGGTGACTTACGGACCGTAAAAAACAACTGTGAGATATCGGCCACAAAATACCCCAAGGGACAGCACCGCGCCAAGTTCATGTTCCTGGGTGCAGCCCTTGACCTTCAGAACGGCGATACTGACACCTTCCTGGAGAAACTCAAGGAGATTGTATCCAAATATCCCCAGAATGAGATCAGTGAACTGGCCGGACTGATTGCACAGGGAATCCAGAACGGAAGGATTCTGCAGTCCACATCATTCAGTTCCATCTGGGACCGTCGTAACGGAACGGCCGAAGAGAGCGAGTCAGACAGCATAATGCCCGAATTCAGTCCGGAACGCTACGAGCCGTTCATATTCCTGCTGGCCTATCCGGAGGGTGAACTTGACCAGAACCAGCTGCTGTTTGAGGTGGCCCGATTCAACTTCACCAACTACATGATGCGAAACTTTGACATCGGTTTTGAAACTGAACAGGGTATAGGTATGATGATAGTCGGAGAATTTCTTAACTTTGACGAGGCTTACGTTTATCAGCGCAACCTGTATGACGATCCCGATATGGCAAGCAAGCTGAGCGGAATCAAGGCGGTAGTCATAACTCCCGGCAACCTGGAGATACTGCTCAAGCACTACAGCTTCAATGACTATCAGGAATTCTATGAGGAGCATTTCCTGAACATACCGGAGTTCGACATAGACGGAGCCACACTCTTTGAAGAATATTCGGACGATGGAGAAGACTGACAGCAAAAACGGCACACTGCTCTGGGTCGATGATGAGATTGACCTGCTAAGAGCCCATATCATGTTCCTTGAGAACAAGGGATATGAGGTGGATACCGTTACCAACGGACACGACGCACTGGATATGTGCCGTCAGCGTCAGTATGACCTGGTGCTGCTTGATGAGCATATGGTGGGAATGAGCGGTCTTGAGACACTGTCCCACATCAAGGAGATAGATCCCAACATCCCCGTCGTCATGGTGACCAAGAGCGAGGAGGAGAATATCATGGACCAGGCCATCGGCTCCAAGATAGCCGACTACCTGATCAAGCCTGTCCACCCCAACCAGATACTCCTGTCACTTAAAAAGAACATCCACAAACGCGATATCGTAACCGCCGAGACTGACCGTAACTACCAGCAGAACTTCGGCAAGCTGAGCATGCAGATCAACGACTCCCTTACGGCCGATGACTGGATAGAGGTCTATCGTCAGCTGGTCTATTGGGAGCTTGAACTCAAGGAGGCTGACAGCTCCATGCACGATATGCTCAAGATGCAGAAGACCGAGGCCAACGCTGCCTTTGTCAAGTTCATAAAGCGCAACTACATGGACTGGATGAAAGACCGCGAGAAGAGTCCGGTAATGAGTCCCGACCTGTTCAAGAAGTTCGTATTCCCGGCACTGGACAAGGGTGAAAAGCTGTTTCTGATTGTGATGGACAACTTCCGTTATGACCAGTGGCGCACACTCAGCCAGGAACTTGCAGAGCTCTTTACGATTGACGAGCAGCTTTACTACAGCATACTGCCCACCGCCACCCAGTACTCACGCAACGCCATATTCTCCGGCCTCATGCCCGAGCAGATAAGCCGTATGTTCCCGGAACTGTGGGTCGATGAGGACTCCGAGGAGGGCAAGAACATAAACGAGTCGCCGCTTATACAGACACAGATTGACCGCTACCGCCGCAAGGATACCTTCTCATACAACAAGGTGAACGATTCTGCATCGGCCGAAAAACTGATGAGCCAGTTCAACAACCTTCTGCAGAATGACCTGAACGTGGTGGTTGTCAACTTCATAGACATACTGTCACACTCCAAGACAGATTCACGTATGATGCGTGAGCTGGCCAATGACGAGGCGGCATACCGCAGCCTGATACTCTCCTGGTTCCGCCACTCATCGATCCGTGAGCTGTTCCGCTCCATGGCTGCCACCGGCCGCAAGGTTATGATTACCACTGACCACGGCAGTATCATGGTGGGCCACGCGGTTAAGATTGCAGGTGACCGCACCACCAACACCAACCTTCGCTACAAACTGGGCAAGAACCTTGGATTCAATCCCAAGGAGGTGTATGAGATAAGCGAGCCGCTCAAGGCACATCTGCCATCTCCCAACGTAAGCACGTCATACATCTTCTGCACCGAGGATGACTACTTTGTATATCAGAACAATTTCAATAACTACGCATCATTCTACAAGGAGACCTTCCAGCACGGAGGCGTGTCACTTGAGGAGATGATAATACCATTCATAACCCTTAACCCCAAAAAGAAATGACAACCATAACCATAAAGGATCTTGACCATATTGAAGATGCAGCCCGTGAGTTCATAAAGAACATGGGTGATGATACCGTATTCGCTTTCTACGGCAAGATGGGTGCCGGAAAGACCACATTCATCAAGGCCCTGTGCAAACTGCTGGGCGTAGAGGATGAGGTAAACTCCCCCACATTTGCCATCATCAACGAGTACCGTTCAGAGACCACTGCCGAGCTTATCTACCACTTTGACTTCTACCGCATCAAGAAACTTGAGGAGGTCTATGACCTGGGTTATGAGGACTATTTCTACAGCGGAGCACTCTGTTTCATCGAGTGGCCCGAACTGGTAGAGGAACTCCTTCCGCTTGACGCAAAAAAAGTAACCATTACCGAGAACGCTGACGGCTCAAGAACCATTTCCATTTAAAACAATGCATTTGTTCATTTCAACTGGACATCACAGATGTCTGCTCTTTTTTTGTGCCTTGTTCCTTTTAACCGGTTGCAAGGAAACTGCCGTAACCGACGAACCATCGGACGACCTGACCGAAGCCCGATCCCTCTACGATACAGGCATTAAATATGACTTCGACGAACAACAGAAACGTTTGGGCGAGATTTACTACCACAAAGCTTATGACATCATAAAACAAGACCCGACACAGGATTGGAAACTATATGAACAGGCAGGCTACCGTTATTCCTGTCTGGCATATGCGCGTGGCAGTCTGGAGGAGGCCATGCAGATAATAAATGACATGATTGCCAAGACCGAAGAATACGGTTACTATTCCCCAAAAATGATGTGGTCATTGTATATCCAGATGGCTGCATATCAGGAGGCATTAGGTCATTATGAAGAATCACAGGAAACTTACTTAAAGGCATACCAGGAGATGATCAAGGTAGGCGGAGGAGAAAACAAAGGCATCCAAACCATGTTAGTTTCATGTGCAAACGCCTGTGTATCCAATCTTGAAAGCGGTCATTACGACCAGGCTGCCATGTGGCTTGACAAACTTGATAATGAACTGCTTGCATATGATAAAGCCGAGAATCGCCAAGATTACGAAGCCGAAAAATACCATGGTCTTTCTATCCTTTACAGAGTATGGTTACTGCATTGGACAGGGCACGAAAAAGAAGCCAAATCCCTCTACAAAACCATTCCCGACAGCCTCATGCAAATATATGAGTGCATGGGTACTGCAGCTGCGCACCTTTATTATGCCGGTTATTACTCCGAGGCCGCCGATATGTTTGAAAGAGTGGACACAACCTTTAACCGTGATATGGAACTTACTATTGATATGATAGCAAGTCATATTAAGGCTCGATACCAATCCAACCGCCTTGCCGGACACACCGACGAGGCGCTATCCATTGCAGACAAGGCATTCGATGCATTGGATTCGGCGGTTGTCTGGAAAAACAAGGATGATGCAGCCGAACTGGCAATAATCTACCAGACCCACCAGAAAGAACTTGAACTTGAGGAATCAAAGGCTCAGGCACGCATCCGCAGCATTCTTTTATACACCGCTTTGGTGGTTATCCTACTCATTGCCTACCTGCTGATGCGCGCCATACATTTCAACAGAGTGCTCTCCGAGAAAAACCGCAAACTCTATGAGGAGATAGAGCAGAACCGTCTGGAGCAACAGCATGAGATGAAGCAGTTGCAAGCCGCCCCCGAGGCCACTCTTACCACAGAGCAGCAACTATACCTTCGTCTCTGTACTCTGATGGACGAGCAGCAACCCTACACTGATGAGAACCTGAACCGTGATATTCTGGCCCAGTTACTCGGCACCAACGCCAAATACGTGGAACAGGCCATTCGCCAATGCTCAAAGGGAGAGACTGTAAGTGACTTTATCAACCGCTATCGTCTGGAGCAGGTAGCACGACTGCTCAAGGAGACCAACGACCCCATTGCCCTCATAGGTGAGCAGTGCGGAATCCCCAGCCGCGCCACCCTGGCCCGCCTGTTCCGCAACACCTACGGCATGACACCTAGCGAATATCGCGATATTTAACGTTTTTCCGAATTTGATACATACATTTCCGCCAATGAGACTTCCTTCCCATTGGCGGATTGTTATTTTGTCATCGAATTCAGTGAGGCATGAACGTAATAGAATTCATAATAGCAGTAGTCCTGGGAGTAAGCATAACACTTGTGCTGATTCTTTTAATAGGCATCATAATCTTTCAGCGATGGCGCATAAGCGATAGCAACGCTCACCTCAAAGCATTCATCCAGGAGAATATGGAAATGCGTGAAAGATTGCAACGTAAAAACAAAAATATTGATAGTCCACATAATTAAATAATAGTTCTTATGAAAAAAACAGTATTTCTTGCAGCCCTTATCTGCTGCGCAATGACAACAGTATTCACATCCTGCGACAAGGACGATGACAACAAAATCAAGCCGGAGGCCGAAGACACCACTTCCGTAGCAGCAGTGATGAATTACTCCTTCAATGTAGGTGATGACATCCTTGGTTCTTTTGATGTCACTGTAGAGTATTACAATGCCGAAGGAAAACTGCAGAGCGAGCAGATGACACAGAATGAATGGGAAAAGAGCGTCAAAGCCAATCTTCCCGTTAAACTGGGAGCTCGTCTGAAGATTCAGCCCAAGGAGGGAGTGAACTTTGAAAACCTCGAACGTTTCACCGCCTCCTATGGTTACAGCTACAGCGGTCATGCAGTAAGCGCAAATGACAAGGTGACCGGAAACCAGGTTATGGGCGGAACTGAAAGCAGCATGACAATGAAAGGTGACAAGGTATCAGAATGGTCGCAACGCCATGCTGACGGTCTTGTAAAGTTCCTCTACTCATTTGCCGCCGATGGCCAGGCCACCAGCAGCAGTTGGGAATAATCATATATACAAGATGAATACAAAACGCAAGTACGTGAAGCCATCGACAGAAACGATAGCGTTTCAACACAATACGATGCTGCTCACCGGCTCACGTGCCGACTCGTCAATCAACGGCTGGGGCGACGGCGGAACCTATAACGAAGATATTTTCTTTTAGTAAAACAAAAACAATACGACTATATGAGGAGGACAACATACCATGTTTTCGTAACCGCCGCGCTGACGGTACTGACGGCTTGCAGCCTGGACGAAAACCTGATGGAGCCAATCAGGAAGTCTGTGCCCGTGACACTGACATGCTCCACCTTAACCGCCATTGAAACACGCGCCGCGCAGGATCTGAATGAAGGTACATTCTCAAGCGGCGAGACCGTGAAAGTAAGCATTAGCAACACGGGTGCCTACTCGTGGACCAGCTACGACTTCACCACCGGCAATGCCGGTACCATGAGTCCGGCCGGTAGCGTGCCGTACTATCCTGAAGACTCTCATAACATAGACATAGCAGCCTATTATCCTGCCACGGCCGGAACCTCTTTCAGCGTTCAGACCGACCAGACCGGTGACGCCGACTACAAGGCCAGCGACCTGATGTTTGCCTCCGTCAGCAATCAGTCCAAGCAGGATGGAGCCGTCAATCTGGCCTTCACGCATAAGTTGGCAAAACTTAACGTGAACATAACAGCCGGTTCCGGCGTAGACAGCATTATCGGCGTGAGCATCCTCAACATCAAGCCCTTCGTATCGTTCAATCAAATCACGGGTGAGGTCGGCGATGCCAGCGGTGAGGCAACCGCAATCCTTGTGAGCAACAACGGTGCCGCCGTCATTCCAGCACAGACCGTCAGCGGTGGACTGCTTTCCATATCCACTGACAAGGGTACGGCCACATACACAGTCGCATCCAAGGAGTTCGCTGCCGGACAGCAATACAGGCTCAACATCACCGTGAACCTTCGCAACATCGGAACTACGAATGCCATCAACGAATGGACGGGCAATGGATCGGTGACGGTCTATTCCGAGAGACCCAAAATAGCCGGTCATGAATACGTGGACATGGGTACCGTAACCATAAACGGTGTAGAAAAGAACCTCAAATGGGCCACCTGCAACCTGGGAGCCTATAACCCTTGGGAAAACGGTGACTACTACACTTGGGCTGCCACTACGCCCCAAACATATTATTATTGGGAAAACTATCCCTACATGCAGGAGGGCAAGGACGACTGGAAATACATCACCAAATACACCTTTGATGACGGACAGACCGAAGCTATCTGGTATGAAGACGCCGGTAACTTTATCGGTGACAATAAAACATCGCTTGCCGACAACGGTTATCTTGATGATGCAGCAAGGCAACAATGGGGTGACACATGGCGCGTCCCCACGTATCTGGAGTGGGCGGCACTGAACGATCAAACCCTATATGACTGGGGTTGGAAAACGGATTATCTGGGCACCGGGAAGAACGGTATGCTGATCACCCGTAAGGACGGTCCATGCGCGGGCAACTCCGTCTTCCTTCCCGCGGCAGGTTTCCGGAGACCTTCTACACTCGAAGGTATTGGTTCCAATGGATACTACTGGACGTCCGAACTCTATTATTGGTCAGACATAGCGCTGGATTTTTACTTGGATTATTCAATTTCGGGCCTCTCATACACCGAACGTAAATGGGGCTTTTCCATCCGTCCCGTATCGGAATAATGAATAAAAAAAGAATACTACAATGAAGACAAGAAACTATATAATCGCAGCGGCCGCACTGACGGTACTGGCAGCTTGCAGCTCGGATGAAAACCTGGTAGAGCCTATCAGGGAGTCTATGCCCGTGACACTTACATGCTCCACCTTGACCGCCATTGAGACGCGTGCCGCGCAGGACCTGAACCAAGGGACATTCGCGAGCGGCGAGATCGTGAAGGTGCGCATCAGCAACACTGGAGCCGACATGTGGACCAGCTACGACTTCACCACCGGCAATGCCGGTACCATGAGTCCAGCCGGCAGTGTGCCTTACTATCCGGCAGGCTCGCAGAACATAGATATTGTAGCCTATTATCCCGCTACGGCCGGAGCGTCGTTCAGCGTTCAGACCGACCAGACCAGCGATGCCGACTACAAGGCCAGCGACCTGACTTTTGCTTCCGTCTGCAATCAGGCAAAGCAGGCCGGGGCCGTCAACCTGGCATTCACGCACAAGTTGGCAAAACTAAATGTGAACGTCACCGCCGGAACCGGCGTAGGCAGCATTATCGGCGTGAGAATTCTCAATATCAAGCCCACCGTATCATTCCATCAGGTCACGGGCACTGTCGGCAATGCCGGCGGTGATGCTACATCCATCGCTATGAGCAGCAACGGAGCCGCCGTCATTCCCGCACAGACTGTAAGCGGAGAGTTTCTTTCAATTATAACCGACAAGGGTACGGCTACATATACTGTCGTCTCGAAAGAGTTCGCTGCCGGGCAGCAATATACGCTCAACATCACCGTGGGACGGAACAACATAGACAGAAAGAACGCCATCAACGGATGGAGGAGTGAAGGAACGGTTACGGTCGATTCCGAGAGGCCGAACATAGCCGGTCATGAATATGTGGACATGGGCACCGTGATTATAAACGGTAAGGAGAAAAACCTCAAGTGGGCCACCGTCAACCTTGGAGCTTACAACCTTTGGGATTACGGAGACTATTACTCCTGGGCTGCCCTCACGCCACAAACAAAATACGATTGGGCTAACTACCCACACATGCATATAATGAATCATGGTTGGGAGTACATCACCAAATACACCTTTGACGACGGCCAGTACGACGGAAGTTGGTATGGTTGGAATAATATGTTTGGCGGCGACTGCATAACCAGGCTTGAATATTGGGGTTATATTCATGACGCAGCAAGGCAACGGTGGGGCGGTACCTGGCACATCCCCACGGACGAAGAGTGGGCTGCGCTGCGCGATTTCACCAATTTCAACTGGATATGGATACCGGATTTTCTGGACACCGGGAGAGATGTCATGATGATAGTCCGCATGAACGGCCCCTGCGAGGGGAACTACATATTCCTCCCCACAGCTGGTCTCCGATGCGATACATCTCTCTACTATGAGGAATCCAACGGATACTACTGGTCTTCCTGCCTCAGCAATACGCGGACGAACTATGCACGGTTCTTACTCTTCAATGCTGAAGGATCCGGTATCGGCGACGCCGGCCGTTACTACGGTTTTTCCATCCGTCCCGTGTCTGATTAATAAGGCAAAAACTATAATTATATAACGATGAAAAGAATCCTTACCCTTATTGTGCCGGTTTTGGCGATAGCCACAGCCTTTGCACAACCTATTACAGAACAGGAGGCCATGGAACGTGCCCTGCAGTATTTGAGCAGCGGCAAGGTTACAAACGGCCGTATGCTTGCGCCTGCCAGAAAAGGCAGCATAAAACTTGAATCCGCACCCGTAGAGGCCGACGGGATCTATGCCTTCAATGTAGAGAACGGCGGTTTCATAGTAGCTTCGGCCGATAGCCGCACACTGCCGGTCCTGGGTTACAGTACAACAGGCAGCATTGACTGGGATAATATGCCCGACAATATGCGTGAATGGCTCAAAAGCTATGATGAGGCGATAGCAACACTGGGTAACCGCACCGACTTTGTTGACGGAAATGCGACAAACGCAGCCGGGGCACGTCAGGTCCGCACAAAGGTAGAGCCGCTGATAAAGACCCGCTGGTATCAGGATGCCCCCTACTGGGATCAAGTTCCTCTATATAACGGAGCCAATCCGAATTATAAAGGAAAGAACTGTTACTCCGGATGCATAGCAACTGCGCTTGCTCAGGTCATGTACTATTATAAGTGGCCCAAGACTGTACCTAACGGAATACCTGACTATTACATATCAACCAGTTACAATGATATCCAGAAAGACTGGCATGTAGACGCGCTCCCGCCCGTAGTATTTGACTGGGAAAGAATGCTTGAAACCTATAGCAAATACAATCCCGAAACCCAGCAAAAAGAACAATTGGGCGACGATCTCCAGCGGTACGCTGTAGCAACACTTCTGCGTTATTGCGGACAAGCCACAAATATGCAATACTCCCCGGATGGATCGGGTTCATCCGCAAAGCTTACTTATAACGCTATCATCAATTACTTTGGTTACGCATCGGCCCAATATTTGAGCACCAGAAACGCTTTCAGTATTGACGAATGGGAGAATATCATGTATGATGAAGTCGCAGCAGGACGACCGGTGCTGTATACCGGCAATGCTGAATCCGGCAGTCATGCTTTTGTTTGTGACGGATACAGTGAAGACGGTCTGTTCCACATTAACTGGGGATGGGGCGGCTCCGGCGATGGTTATTTCTCTCTCTCTGTACTGAACCCATACGACAACTCAAGTGCAGGTAGCGGCAGCAGCGGAATAGGTTTTTGCTGTAGCCAGACAGCTATAATCCATATCAACCCTACAGAAAAAATAGAGCCAGTCAACCGTGAATCCCAGGAGGAGACCTTCCAGTTTTCCGGAATAAACTTACTTAATGCCAATACTGTCCTTTACAAATTCATTTACAATAAGGATGACGCAGGAAAGGTAACTCAGGATTATGCACTTGGTTCAATTGCCGAAAACGGTGCCCTTAATCCCGATTTCATCGGTGATCCCAGTGACAGCATCCTTTATGAGATCAATTATATGACGGTAGTAATTGATTCCACCAGATTCCAGCCCGGCGATTCACTTAAACTGCATCCGATGCATCGTTTGCGTAAGCCGGGAGCAGAATGGAAAGTTATTCCACCGCAGGATTGGTATTTGGTTGCAGGACGTAACGACGACGGCCGTTTCTATATCCATATCTATGGGGAGTACTTCAAGTTGGAATGCGTAGATGGTAGCATCTCAAAAGGAACAGGCAGACTTGGCGAGCGCAGTGACGTTACGGTAAGTGTAAAAAACCTGTTGGATTCAGACTACAGGGATGACCTCTATCTGATTCCTTATTACTATGGTCACATAAACAACGATCAGACCAATAATGCAAGACCTCTCTCGTCGGGCGAACCAATGCTATGCGGCGGATACATTAGAGCCGGTCAGACAAACAATGTTACATTCTCATTCGTTCCCCAGCGAGGAGGACTTGTAAAGTTCATGCTTGTTGCCCAAAACAAATCAATAGGTAGTTTCAACCTGGAGCTGAATAATGACACTTTGGTCGATTACAGCAATTACATTGAGAACAACAGCTGGTTCTCACAGGAGGGTGACAAATGGTTCTACAATGTAGAAATAACCGACAAGCCCGGTATCCAGATGCAGCATTGGATTCCATCTGACAGTATCCGCTTAAAAGTGCGTTATTATATTGGGCTTAATCAGATTGACAGCCTGTTTATTCACGATGAGATAGTAGAGTATCTCACAATGCTGCCTGATAAAGGAGGTAAAGGCGACTACACCTTCAAATGCAGGATGCCGATTGAATTAAGGAAGATGAATGTATATTACATGGATTCCTATTTAGGAGAGTGGATAGACAATGTTCTCACCACATCCTTCTGCGACCATAAATATATATTCATTTACAACTACACCGATCTCACAAGCGTGAAACCGGCCGATGCCCAGCAGGACGACGAGCCTTACTATGATCTCCTGGGACACCCCATCAATGGCATCCCTCAGGAAAAGGGCATGTACATTAAAGGAAACAGGAAGGTTTATATAAAATGATACCATTGGGGCCTGACCCCAATGGTACTATTTTACTCTCCAAGAGAGTCTACATAATCGGCTTCAGCCTCGACGATGAGTATGATTTCATCGGCCGGGAATGAGCCGATTTTGTCCTTCTTGGCCTCCTTGATGATGTATGCAACAAGTGCATCATTGTCAATGTCAATGCAGCCGTCTGCATCGGGCTCCTGGTCCAACACACCGCTGGTGGTGAAGTAGTCGTTGATGACATCCAGTATGTAAAACAGGATGTCTTCAGTATACTTATCCTTCAGGTCCTGCGGAAGTGTGTTCTTGATGTACTCGACGGTCTTCTGATCGTCCAGGTCATCCTCGAGGAACTCATCCTGTGCCATAATCAGAGCAGAGCGTTAAGTTTATCCTGATAAACGTTCTTCATGGCCAGGCCGACAACGCGGTCAACCTCCTTGCCATCCTTAAGGAACACAACGGTAGGAACGTTCATGATTCCGAACTGCTCGGTAAGCTCATCGTTCTCCTCTATATCGCATTTGCCTATGATAGCCTTGCCGTCATACTCGGCAGCCAATTCCTCGATGATGGGTCCCAGACGCTTGCAGGGTCCGCACCATGTTGCCCAGAAATCAACCAGCACAGGTTTGCCCTGCTGCTTGATCTCATCAAAATTCTGACTGGTAATTTCCAATTCCATAACTGATGTTTATTGATTGAATGAATAATTTATTGTCTCTCTCTTCTTTAAGTATTCCATTAGTTCCTGCGTCACGGTTATCCTCCTGGTGGCCGATGTCAATGACACCTTGTTGTCAGGTGATGTCAGGTCAGTAAGGATAAACTTGAGCGTGGTCTTGCCTTCTGTTCCGGTAAGTGTGTCCAGATCACTTACAAACTCCTTGTCAAGCTCCGATACCGGCATGGTAAGCGTCAACGAACTTATCGCGTCATCTCTGACATCCTGCAGAAGTTCTATGGAGTTGATTACAAAGTCCACCCTCTCAGGATTGAACTTGTAAGGCTGACACTTGGCTTTGATGAAGAGGTAATTGCCCTCCTTCATCATATTGGCCCACTTGAGCCACGGCTCACCGAACAGGGCTATCTCAGATGATCCGGTAAAGTCCTCAATACGGGTAAATCCGCAGGGCTTGCCGTTCTTGGTCCGGCTCTCACGTACGCCAGTAACCACACCTCCCATTATAAGGTCCTTGTTTACCAGCGCCTGGCGGTCCTCAAGCTGTGTGACACTGATGTTGCACACATTCTCCAGGATTACCCTGTACTCATCAAGTGGATGTGCCGACAGATAGATGCCCACCAGTTCCTTCTCCTTGTTCAGGCGTTCCAGCAGGGGCCACTCGGCAGCCTCAGGGATGACCGGTGTGGCTATCAGGTCAGTGTGACCCATATCACCGAACAGCGAGAACTGTGACTCCATACGGTCTGTCTGATATTTGGTACCGTAACGCACCAGCACATCACTGAACACCTCATTCTTGCCGCAGGGCTGAACGAACTGCTCGCGCCTTATCTCGGGGAAGCAGTCAAACGCTCCGGCCATGGCCAGATTCTCTATGTTCTTGCGGTTGCAGGCGCTCAGGTTCACGCGCTGTACAAAGTCGAATATGCTCTTGTACGATCCGTTTGCCTTACGCTCACTTACTATGGCCGATACCGCATTCTCGCCCACTCCCTTGACCGATGCCATACCGAATCGGATATCGCCCTTGGCGTTGACACCGAATCGGGGCACACTTTCGTTTACATCGGGCCCGAGTACGTTTATGCCCATGGCCTTGCACTCGTCCATGAGTTTGGTAACCTCAGTGATATCACCGGCACGGCTCAGTACCGCAGCCATATACTGTGACGGATAGTTGGCCTTGAGGTATGCGGTCTGGTAAGCCACCCATGAGTAACATGTGGCGTGTGACTTGTTGAAGGCGTATGATGCGAACTTCTCCCAGTCGGCCCATATCTTCTCAAGTACCTGCGGATCATGGCCGTTGGCCTTACCGCCCTCAATGAACTTGGGTTTGAGGTGATCCAGCTTGTCCTTGAGTTTCTTACCCATGGCCTTACGCAGGGTATCACTCTCACCACGGGTGAAGTTGGCCAGCAGACGTGACAGCAGCATGACCTGCTCCTGATATACGGTGATGCCGTAGGTATCCTTGAGGTATCGGTCCATTACGGGGATATCGTACTCAATCGGCTTTCGGCCCAGCTTACGGTCAATGAAATCAGGAATGTAATCCATAGGACCCGGACGGTAAAGGGCGTTCATGGCTATCAGGTCCTCAAAGACTGACGGCTGAAGCTCACGCAGGTATTTCTGCATTCCGGGCGATTCAAACTGGAATGTTCCTATAGTGCGGCCCTCACAGTAGAGCTGGAAGGTCTTCTTGTCATCTATGGGTATGGTATCGATGTCAAGGTCTATACCAAGGCTTGTCTTTATGTTCTCAACGGCCTCCTTGATGATGGAGAGGGTCTTAAGTCCCAGGAAGTCCATCTTGATAAGGCCGGTATCCTCAATCACGCTGCCCTCATACTGTGTTACCAGCAGGCGGTCACCGGTATCCTTATCGGTAGCCCATGATACAGGCACCCAGTCAGTCACGTCATCACGGCAGATGATGGTACCGCAGGCATGGACGCCGGTGCCGCGTACGTTACCCTCAAGCATCTTGGCGAACTTGATGGTGTTGCGCAGACGCTCATCCTCAGACACCGCAGCCTGCTGCAGTTCCGGCACGCACTCCAGCACGTTGCTCAGGTTCATCTTGCGGGGCTTTCCGTTGGGATCATCGGGCAGACGGTCAGGGATAGCCTTGCAGAGGTTGTTGGATATATCCAGCGGCACCTCAAGCACACGGGCCACATCCTTGATGGCCATCTTGGTAGCCATTGTGCCGTAGGTGATGATATGGGCCACTTTCTCCTTGCCGTACTTCTCAGTTACCCACTGAAGCACGCGGCCGCGGCCGTCATCATCAAAGTCCACATCGATATCAGGGAGTGATATACGGTCAGGGTTGAGGAAACGCTCAAACAGCAGGTCATACTTGATGGGGTCAATCTGAGTGATACCCAGGCAGTATGCAACAGCCGATCCGGCGGCCGATCCACGACCCGGTCCTACCGATACTCCCAGCTCCGTACGGGCTGCATTGATAAAGTCCTGCACAATGAGGAAGTATCCCGGGAAACCCATGGTCTTCATGATGTGGAGCTCGAACTTGAGCTGTTCCATCACACTCTCGGGAATGGGATCTCCGTAACGGACCTTGGCTCCCTTGAAGGTGAGCTCTGCCAGATAATCGGCCTCCAGTTTGATACGGTAGAGCTTGTCATAACCGCCCAGTTTCTTGATCTTCTTGTCGGCATCCTCCTTGGACATGACGGTCTCACCGTGCTCGTTGCAGGTGAACTCCTTGAACAGGTCCTCCTCTGTGAGACGCTGACGGTACTCCTCCTCAGTTCCGAACTCCACGGGAATGGCAAAGTTCGGCATGATAGGCGGATGGTTGATGGAGTACTCCTCAACCTTGTCCAGGATCTCAACCGTGCCTTGGAGCGCCTCGGGAACATCCTCGAACAGGGCGTTCATCTCCTGGGTGGTCTTGAACCACTCCTGCTTGGAGTAACGCATCAGGTTGGGATCATCGGGCGTACGTCCGGTAGAGAGGCATATCAGCAGTTCGTGGGCATCGGCATTCTCCTCATCAAGGAAGTGGACGTCATTGGTGCAGACCATCTTGATGCCGAACTTCTGTGACATCTCAATGAGATGCCTGTTAACGTTCTGCTGCAGCGGGAAAGCCTCATGGTTGGCATTGGGTACGGTGGCTTTGTGACGCTGGAGCTCCAGGTAATAGTCTTCACCAAAGAGGTTATGGAACCACTGCACCACCTTCTCGGCCTCATCAATCTTACCGGCTGTGATAAGTTTGGGAACCTCGCCGCCCAGACATGCAGAGCAGCATATTATACCCTCATGATACTTCTCCAGATCATATTTGTCAGTACGGGGATGCGAGTAGAATCCGTCCATCCAGGCCCTTGACACTATCTTGATAAGGTTATGGTAACCCTTCTCATTCTTGGCAAGAAGAATAAGGTGATAGTTGGCGCCGTCCAGTTCCTTGCTGTCACGCTGCTCCTTGCGGCGGGGAGCCACATAGACCTCACAACCTATGATAGGCTTGAAATGCTTGCCCTCCTCCTTGAGCTTGTCATTGACTTTATCGCAGTAGTTCTTGAACTCCTTAATGCCCATCATGTTGCCGTGATCAGTCACTGCAACGCCGCGCATACCATCAGCTATAGCCTTGTCTACCAACTTCTTGATGTTGGTCTGGCCGTCAAGCAGAGAGTACTGCGTATGGACATGAAGATGAACGAATTCCTGCATAGTCAATAAGAGCTTGAAAAGTTTTTAAAGTTACTTCCGTTTATCGTTTTGCGCAATAGGAACTCCCCATAAAAGTTTTCAACATTCACAGGGAACACAAAATACAATACAATAAGTATGCCATTATTGATTGAAATGTCCTATCTTTGTCAGTCAGCACAGTTATATGACATGGCCGAAAACAACGGAAAACATACAACAATAAATCCCGAGGGAAAGACCACTCTCACTATAGTGGCAATCCTTTTCTTCGTAATAAACCTGCCGCTGTTTCTGATTCCGCCTATTGTAGGTTGGTGGTCATACGTGGCATTAGGCATAACACTTCTGTTTGTCTGGTTTTTTCTGAATTTCTTCAGGAACCCTGTCAGACGCTTCCCCAGCGATGATCAGGAAAAGGTCGTAGTTGTACCCGCCGACGGTACCATTGTGGCTATTGAAGAGGTTGACGAGACTGATTATTTCAATGACCGCCGCATAGTAGTTTCCATATTCATGAGCATCTACAGTGTGCATGCCAACTGGTTCCCCGTAAACGGAACGGTCATCAAGGCCGAGCATCAGGACGGAAACTTCCATGCAGCCTTCAAGCCCAAGGCAAGCACTGAGAACGAGCGTTCATTGGTAGTCATCAAGACTCCCGACGGCAAGGAGATCATGCTCCGCCAGATAGCAGGCGCCCTTGCACGCAGAGTGGTAACATACTGCAAGCCCGGTGACGAGGCCAAGATTGACCGTCATATGGGATTCATAAAATTCGGCTCCAGGGTTGACGTATATCTGCCCGTTGACTCTCTCATCTGCGTCAAGATGAACCAGAAGGTTACGGCCGATATCACCATCCTGGCAAAACTTTCGTAAAAATGGCAAACCGCATTACAAGACATATTCCCAATACCATTACATGCTGCAACCTCCTGTCAGGCTGCATGGCTGTTATGGCAGCATTCCATGCCGACGCATGGCACACCCTTATCTGGGTTGTAGCCGGTGCGCTTTTTGATTTCTGCGACGGCCTGTCCGCCAGACTCATCAAGGCATATTCACCCTTAGGCAAAGAGCTTGATTCACTGGCAGACCTTGTCACATTCGGTCTTGCCCCCGCCATGCTGTGTCTTATGACCCTGCGCCAGTTCGATTATGGTTGTCAGGCTCTTGAAACCGTTTATCCGTACATAGGATTGGCACTGGTAGTGTTCGCAGCACTCCGTCTTGCCAAGTTCAATATTGACGAACGTCAGACATCATCGTTCCTGGGTCTGGCTGTTCCCGCCAACGCCCTTTTCTGGTGCGGTCTGTTCCAGCTGGACCTGAACGCAGTACCCGCCGCACCCTGGATCGTAGGCATTCTCGTAATAGTGTTTGCAGGACTTATGGTCAGCGAGATTCCCATGTTCTCACTCAAGTTCAAGAGTCTCAACTGGGCCGATAACAAGATTAGGTTCATATTCCTGACAGTATCGGTCATTATCCTTATCCTGCTTCACGAAAGAGGACTTGCAGCTGTAATAGGCTGGTATATCATACTGTCAATTCTGACAAAAGGTCAGCATTGATTAACAAGGCAAACTTTTTGCCGTCATAGTTGAAAAAGAATACAGATGGTTACATTAGCTCTCATAATACTTTTCGTCCTGTTGTTTGTGCTGCTTGCAGTACTCACGTTTGCACGCGACCTGTTGGCATCATTCCTTAACGCAGTAGTTGGATTATTCCGCAAGGGAGACCGTTCCCAGGGAGAGCAGACCATCCGCCGTCGGGACCGCAACAAAAAGAAAGTCTACTCAGACTCCGACGGAGAGTATGTGGATTTTGAAGAGGTAAAAAAGAAATAAAGGAAAGGGGAGCCGTTCGGGCTCCCCTTCATTTTTACTTGTGCACCAGAGTGCCTATTAATACAAAGCAACCTTACCCACTCCTTCCATGTCAAGAACAAGTGTGATGCCCATTGCATTAAACACTCTGATCATATTTGCAACCGTAAGGCTTTTACCTTTTTCAAGTCTTGAGATCTGAGCTCTTTGAACACCAATCCTCTCGCCAAGTTCTTCTTGAGTAAGGTTCTTGGCAAGTCTTGCTTGTTTGATCGCTTCGCCCACATGGTAGGCATGAATATCGTCAGCCACTTGGCGGTCGAATTCATCTCTCTCAGGAGTACCTGTAACACCAAGGTCTCTGTCAAGCAATTCATCAAATGTCTGCAACTTCAAATTTTCCATATCTGGTTTCTCCTTTTTGCTTCAAAATACTTATTCTTCAAAGCCTCAGCTTTTGCAATTTCCTTAGCAGGAATCTCCCATTTCTTCTTCACAAAGCCACTGGTAACAACCACCAGGCTTTTAGCTTCAGCATCCCAAAAGGCAAGCAAACGATATTGAATGCCTTCATAAAGGGTTCTAAACTCCCAAAGATCAGAACTGCCATCCAGTTTCTTAAATAGATCACTGTCTTTGACTCCGCCCCTCACTTTGGCTACATTGTAATAAATCTTCTTCCTGGCTTGAGGCGACAATTCACGCAAGAACTCACTAGCCTCTTCCATAAAAACAACATTCAATTGGTTTTCCGGCATATTCATGATATTATGGTGCAAAGATATGCAATGTTTCCAATTTATGAAACATTGGTCAAGTTTTTTGCTAGCTGGATGTAGATATAAATAGATAACCTTATAGATTTCAATTCTTTGCTTAATTTTGACAAAAAAAACTGATATGAATCTGGAAAGACAAATCAAAGACTTTATAGCTATAGATTTTGAAACCGCGTTCACTGATAAAAACAGTCATATATGTTTTCCTTGTCAAATAGGAATTGCGGTTGTAAGTAACGGAATAATCGTGGATAAGATATGCCGTTTAATACAACCTCCTCATAATAAATATGACACTCTTAACATAAGCATTCATAACATCTATCCTTCCCATACCGAAAATGAGCCGTCTTTTCCGGTTGTTTGGAACGATATAAGGAATTTCTTTGAGAACTCTGTGGTTATTGCTCATAACATGCCATTTGACAGGTCCGTTCTTCTTAAAACGTTAGAATACTATAACCTACCTACCCCCAATGTGATAGAATGGATTTGCACTTGTCATCTTACCGATAATACTCCCCTTTCAAAGGCATGTGCCCAATATGGAGTTCCATTAACAGGACATCACGATGGATTATGCGATGCTGTAGCCTGCGCAAATCTATTTTTGGCAATTCAGAATGGAGTAGAACCTACACCAGAAGACGAGTTGCCATTAAACAAAACCTCAAAAGCAGAATTGGATTTATTTGGGAATATAATAGCTAAACATAAACCACTTAAAGGAGATCAACTAAAAAAAGATTTAAGTTGTGCAGATCCGAACAACCCGTTTTATGACAGGAAAGTGGTTATAACAGGTCTATTCCCCATTGATCGAACAATATTGGCTGCTAAATTGAAAAATATGGGTGCTGATTTGAATTCCACCATATCAAAGAAAACCAATTATGTCATTATTGGAGATGAAGCAGGCCCAAAGAAGTTAGAGGAAGTTGATAAACTTATTCATAACGGATATCAAATCAAGAAGATATTTAAGGAAGAACTACTTGACATCTTGGATGGAAAAAAATGGGATGAAAACAGGACAGATAAAGAAGTTAAGAAAGATTTGGTATTTTCTATGGAACATTTTCATAAGCACCATTTACCTATGAATTCTCACCGCAATCCATTTAGTGGCAAAGAATTATATTTGAGTAACAGTTTACGTGGAAACAGGTCTATATTTAACCAAATGATGGGTAATCTAGGTGCATATGGTAATTATGAATACAGTTCAGACATCAATGTTTTTGTAATTAGCGATTTCAGTCTTAATAATCTGAACAATGGCGAGAAAGATACCGATATCTCCGAAATACAAGAGTATTACAACTCGAATAAATCAGTAACTTTTGATTGGTGTTTTGTATCAGAGTCCGAGGTGTTGTCATTCGTTGAAAGATGGTGCAATGAATTTAATGATGATAATACTGGATATTTATATCAGCGATATTTACAAACTGAGAAGGAGGGATAACAGATAAAAGATTTTTGGGACATCATTCCAATAAAAAACAAACCTGAAATCCCTTGAAAGCGAACTTTCAGATGATTCCAGGTTTGTTTTTTTTGGTGATCCGCTCGGGGTTCGAACCCGAGACCCCATCCTTAAAAGGGATGTGCTCTACCTGCTGAGCTAGCGGATCTACCTCTAATTGCTGTTAAGCGGGTGCAAAATTATGCCTTTTT
>JAEEGG010005673.1_pt1 | contig 29476 bp, 21 predicted proteins | sample 9134161 | NCBI WGS metagenome assembly JAEEGG01 (sample SAMN16246543, study PRJNA631951) | gut metagenome | biome: gut microbiome; feature: rumen; material: CR-attached | host: Bos | place: Iran: Karaj | collected 2018-10
CTTTATAGTTTTATTTCTTATAGTTTTTATTATAAAATTGCTTCTTAATCACTTTACCAGGGAATACCTTCTTACGGATCTGAATCTGTACCTCGGTATCGAGTTTGGAATAGGCTGCATCAATCAGCGCCATGCAGACACTCTTATCCGTAGATAGCGTGTGATAGCCCGTGGTCACCTCTCCGATGGGTTCCCCTTCCATATTCAGGACGGCATAACCATGACGGGGGATGGCCTTATCGAAGAGTTCGATACCTACAAGTTTCTTCGCAGGGCCTTCTGCCTTTTGTTTGGCGAGTGCCTCCTTGCCGATGAATTCGGGCTTATCCAACTTCACAAACATCGTCAGTCCTGCCATCACGGGGGTGATATCTTCTGAAAGTTCATCACCATAGAGGGGCAGACCAACCTCAAAGCGCAGGGTGTCGCGACAACCGAGTCCACAGGGCTGTACGCCAGCGGCTATCATCTTATCCCAACAATCGCGGATAAAGTCGGGCGCGGCATAGATTTCAAAGCCGTCCTCACCTGTATAGCCAGTACGACTGATGATGACATCATCAATCACCTTAACGGTGTAAAATACTAGTTCCTTGCAGGGCAAACCCAATACCGTCTCCATGATATGTTCCGACTCTGGGCCCTGAACAGCCAGCTGTCCATAATCGTCAGACGCATTACGTAACTCGATGTCGAAACCCTCGGCATGCTGTTGCATCCAAGCCCAGTCCTTATCAATATTGGAGGCGTTGATGACGAGGAAGAAATCATTCTCCCCCAGCTTATAGACCAAGAGATCATCAACCGTACCACCGTTCTCGTAGCACATCATACCATAGAGGATCTTACCTACAGGCATCGCAGTGACATCGTTGGTAAAGATGTGGTTTACATAACGTTCGGCATCCTTGCCGCGTACGATGACTTCTCCCATATGAGAGACATCAAACAGTCCCACCTTCTCACGGACGGCATAATGCTCTGGGGCGATACCCGCATTCTGATAGAGTAACGGCATATCAAAGCCACCAAAGGACACCATCATGGCTCCCAACGACAAATGCTTGTCATGGAGACAGGTGCGTTTCTCCCGTTTTTCTAATTCTTGTTTTATTGCCATAGACTATTGTAATATTTTAATGAATTCTTCTTTCAGATAGGTCTGCTCCAGCGTTTCGACGGCAGCCACTTCTGCGGGTGTCAGCATCCGCGAATCTTGACAGAGCGTCTCCCGAATCAGCGTCTTCACATCGTCAAGACTTTGCGACGTATAGTCCTTCAACAGGGTGATGCGCTGCCTGACGCTCTCAATACCCTTCTTTTGCAGTTTCTCCCGACTTGGTGTGATGGCGTTCACCATGTGTGCCATATTCGTATCGTAGAGCATGGTACTATGCACAATACTCCTGCCCTCCAGATGGTAGCAGGCCGTTCCACAGACCTTCCTGTCGCCGATCATCACATCGTTATGGCTCGTACCCGTGGCCTCGATGCCCAACTTCCGCAGTACCAGCAACACCATGTTAATGAAGCGGTTGAAGGCGAAGTTCACATTCTCCTCGGAAGTGATGAACGACCACATCAGATTGTCCATATCGGCATACACACAGCCACCCCCACTCTTGCGTCGATAGAGCTTGATGCCATGGGTACGGCAGTAATCGACATTCACCTCGTTTTCCAGCACCTGGTTTCGTCCGAAGATCACACTCGGTTCCACCTGCCAAAGGAAGAAGCAATCGGGCTCATCGAAATGACGCGCCACATACTCCTCCATCGCCAGATAGAACGACAGGTGACGGACCTCTGATGTCGGCAGCGTGATGTATTTCATACCCCAAAACTCGTTCTGCAAATTTTCTGCAAATTTTCTGCAAATTTACAACTTTTTGCCAAACCAACAAAACAAATGCCCATAAACCGAATATTTTTGAGAAAAATTTTGTTTTTTACAAATTTTAGCGTACCTTTGCACGCATAATTGAATGATTACTGTGGACAAGAAAGAGTTTACATTACTAAATAAGATCCAATATCCTGAGGATTTACGCAAGTTATCTGTTGATGAACTGCCTCAGCTTTGCAAAGAATTGCGTGAGGATATTGTGCAAGAAGTAGCTGTCAACCCAGGCCATCTGGCATCGAGCTTAGGTGTGGTGGAACTCACGGTGGCACTGCATTATGTCTATAATACCCCAGACGACAGACTCGTGTGGGACGTAGGTCATCAGGCTTACGGCCATAAGATACTGACAGGACGTAGAGAGAAGTTCTGTACGAACCGAAAGCTAGGCGGTATCAAGCCTTTCCCATCCCCCGCTGAAAGCGAATACGACACCTTTGCCTGCGGGCATGCCAGCAACTCGATATCAGCAGCCTTAGGCATGGCTGTAGCTGCCAAGTTAGAGGGTAACGACAAACGGCATGTGGTGGCAGTGATCGGCGACGGTGCACTCTCAGGCGGACTGGCTTTTGAGGGACTGAACAATGTATCATCATCACCCAACGACCTGCTGATCATCCTCAATGATAACAACATGAGTATCGACCGTTCGGTGGGCGGCATGAAGCAGTATCTGCTGGGACTGAACACCAACGAGACCTATAACGCCATCAAACTCAAGACCACCAGTTGGCTCTATAAGAAGGGACTGATGACCGATGACCGTAAGAAAGGCATCCAACGTTTGTCGAATGCCGTGAAGAGCGCCATTGCCCATCAGCAGAACATCTTCGACGGTATGGATATCCGCTACTTCGGTCCGTTTGATGGTCACGACGTAAAGGAACTGGTTCGTATCCTGCGTAGTATTAAGGAGATGAAAGGTCCGAGACTGTTGCACCTGCATACCCAGAAAGGACATGGTTATGCCCCTGCCGAGAAAGATGTGACCATCTGGCACGCACCAGGCAAATTCGATCCAGAGACAGGTGAACGTATCATCGACAAGGATCCGACGAAACCTCAGAAGTATCAGGACGTGTTTGGTCACACGCTGTTAGAGCTGGCCAAGCAGAATCCGAAGATTGTGGGTGTGACACCTGCGATGCCTTCGGGTTGCTCAATGAATATCATGATGAAGGAGATGCCTGAGCGCACCTTCGACGTGGGTATCGCTGAAGGGCATGCCGTGACTTTCTCAGGCGGTATGGCGAAGGACGGTCTGCTACCCTTCTGTAACATCTATAGTGCCTTTGCACAACGCGCTTTCGACAATATCATCCACGATGTGGCCCTGTTGAACTTGAATATGGTATTCTGTTTCGACCGTGCCGGACTGGTGGGTGAAGACGGTCCTACCCATCATGGTGCCTTCGACCTGGCCGCCTTACGTCCAGTTCCCAATCTGACGATCTCATCGCCGATGGATGAACATGAGCTGCGCCGACTGATGTATACGGCACAATTGCCAAACAAAGGACCGTTCGTGATCCGCTATCCTCGAGGTGGTGGTGTATTACAAGACTGGCGCTGTCCGCTTGAAGAGGTAAAGGTGGGTACTGGCCGTAAGATGCATGAAGGCACTGATGTAGCTGTGCTGAGTATCGGGCCGATAGGTAACAATGTGACAAAGGCCATCGAAATGATTGGTAATAAGGTCAGTGTGGCCCACTACGATATGCGATTCCTGAAACCGATAGACGAACAGATTCTTGAGGAGGTGGGACGCAAGTTCAAACATGTGATCACCATTGAGAACGGTGTGAAGAAAGGCGGACTTGGCTCTGCTGTACTGGAATGGATGAACGATCACGGCTATCAGCCGAAGGTTACGCTTCTGGGTATGCCAGACGCCTTTGTTGAGCATGGTACGGTAGCTGAGCTCCACAAGATTGTGGGACTTGACGCAGAAGGTATTATCAAAGCCATTACTGAAGTATGAAAGTAGTGATTGTCGGTGCAGGTGCCGTAGGTACCCATCTGTCAAAGCTGTTGTCAGGAGAGCATCAGGACTGTGTGCTCATCGACGCTGACAGTGAACGACTGGCAGGGGTGAGCGAGTATGACGTGATGACCTATCAGGCTTCGCCCACCAGCATCAAGGCTATGAAGGAGGCTGGTGTGCAGCATGCAGACCTCTTTGTGGGTGTCACCCCTGAGGAGAGCATCAACATGAATGCCTGTATCCTCGCCCATGCCCTTGGTGCCAAAAAGACGGTGGCCCGTATCGACAACTACGAATATCTGTCACCTGACCTGCATCAGTTTTTCAAGAACTTAGGTATCGATTCGCTGATCTATCCAGAGGTATTGGCTGCAGAAGACATCACAAACGGACTGAAACTCTCTTGGGTGAGACAGCGTTGGGATGTGCACGACGGTGCCCTGACCCTGTTAGGCATCAAACTCAGGGATGGAGCTGAGATCCTGAACCGTCCGCTACGAGAACTCTGCGGACCCGACGATCCTTACCATATCGTAGCCATCAAACGTGATGATGACACCTTGATTCCTGGTGGTATGGATGAGTTGCACGTGAACGATCTCGCCTACTTCATGACAACCAAAGACTATATCCCCTATATCCGTAAGATCGTAGGCAAGGAGCACTATACCGATGTGAAGAACGTGATCATCATGGGTGGTGGAAAGACAGCTGTCCGTGCTGCACTGGCCATCCCCAACTATATGAATGTGAAGATCATCGAGAAAAGTTCAAAACGCTGTGAGAAGTTGAACGATCTGTTGGAACACGAGGAGGCAATGGTGATTCACGGTGATGGTCGTGACTTAGGACTACTGCAGGAAGAAGGCATCCGACACACTCAGGCTTTTGTGGCGCTGACTGAGAATGCCGAGACCAATATCCTGGCCTGTCTGACAGCAAAGAAACTCGGTGTGAGGAAGACGATCGCCTTAGTAGAGAATCTGGACTATGTGAATATGGCGGAGAGTCTGGATATCGGTACGATCATCAATAAGAAGACCATTGCTGCCAGTCATATCTTCCAGATGCTGTTGGATGCCGACGTAGATAACATGCGCTCGCTGATGCTGGTGGATGCTGAGGTGGCTGAGTTTACGGCTGCCGAAGGATCAAGTGTCACAAAGAAGCCCGTGAAAGACTTGGGACTGCCTTTCGGCGTGACAATCGGTGGACTGGTGCGTAAGGGTACTGGTATGCTGGTGAATGGTAACTCCCAGATTGAAGCCGGCGACTCTGTCATGGTGTTCTGCCATGAGACTAAACTGCATAACATCGAGAAATACTTCAAAAACGGCTCGATATGGTAAACTTCCGTATCATCAGTAAGATTATCGGCTCCCTTCTGTTTATCGAGGCCTTCTTCATGTCGTGGTGTGCCATTATGGCTATTGTCTTCCATGAAGATGATCAGATGGCGTTTATCATGTCGATGCTGATAACCTTCGGATGCGGATTCATTTTTCTCTTCATGGGACGTCACGCCCAGAACACCCTGAGCCGTCACGATGCCTATCTGCTTGTGACATCGGTATGGGTTATCTTCTCGCTGTTCGGAATGTTCCCCTTCCTGATTCATGGCAGCATCACGAATCTGACAGACGCCTACTTTGAGACAATCTCCGGCTTTACGACTACAGGTGCCTCGATTCTCGACGACGTGGAATGTCTGCCACATGGTATCCTGTTCTGGCGCTCGCTGACACAATGGGTAGGCGGTTTGGGAATCGTGTTCTTCACCATTGCCATTCTTCCCTCGTTGGTAGCTGGTAGTGTGAAGGTGTTCGCGGCAGAGGCCACTGGTCCTATCAAGGCGAAGATGCACCCAAGACTGACGACGACAGCCAAGTGGATCTGGTCTATCTATCTGTTGCTTACCATCGGCTGTGGTGTTTCCTTCTGGGCAGTGGGTATGAACTGGTATGAAGCACTGAACTATTCGATGACCACAACGGCGACGGGCGGTTTCTGCATTCATAATGACGGTACTAACGTGTTCAATTCCCCTGAGATCGACTATATCTCCATCATCTTCCAGTTCCTGGCAGGCATCAACTTCACCTTATTGTATGTCAGTATCTTCAAGACCCGCCTGACGCATCTTTTCAGGGACTCGGAGTTCAAACTCTATGTCACGGTAGTAGTCATCGCCACCATCGCTATCATGTCCACATTGGTACTCCAATTGGGTTATGACTACGAACGGGCCTTCCGCGAATCACTTTACCAGGTAGTATCGTTCATGACTACCACAGGTGTCTATAGCGCAGATGTGGCACAATGGCCTCATATCACATGGATCATCATCGGCTGCATCATGCTTCTCGGAGCCTGTGCAGGTAGTACCAGCGGCGGATTCAAATGTATCCGTGGTGTGATGTTGTTAAAGGTGGTTCGCAACAACTTCCGCCAGAGTCTGCACCCCAATGCTGTGCTGCCTGTCAGAATCAATGGTCAGAACGTGCCACGCGCCAGACTGATCGCCCTCTCTGCCTTCTTCGTACTCGTTGTCCTGATGCTGTTGGTGACGACAACGATCATGATCATATCAGGCATCGACAGCGTCAATTCCATCATCATCGCCCTGAGCTGTGTCAGCAACGTGGGTCCGTCGCTGGCTAACGACATCGGCGCGAACATCACATGGTCTGGTATGGCAGATCATATCAAATGGGTGTTATGCCTCCTAATGTTGATGGGACGTCTTGAGATTATGACTGTCCTGGTGTTGTTCACCAGGAGTTTCTGGCAAGAGAATTAAGCGCCATAAAAAAAGGGTCTTTTGAAGACCCTTTTCATTTATTGTTATTTACTATTCTATTATTTCACTAATACTACGAGATACTTGCTGGTTGACCAGAATGCCTCAGGATTATTAATTCGGAGCACATACTGCTTGTTGGCATCAGGCTGCAACGTGTAAGAACCTGCAGGATGAGAAGTCATGATCTGTGCCGACTTGCTATAGAGCTTGATCTCCTTGTCGATACGGATATCGATCTTGGTGAAGTAATCCTTGTTGAAGTCCTTCGAGAGAACCTTTGTCTTACTGAACAAACCATCCTTGGAGAGTATATTCTGTGATTTAAGTTCATCCTTAGTACCAAATACAAACCAAGCTGAATTAATGGCCTTATCCTGTGCAGTGATAGTCTCATCCTTCTTCGTGTTATCCTCTTCCAGCGTAGCCACTTTCTCATCAAGTTCTGCAATGTGGATGTCCTTTCTGTCCAGTTCTTCACGGAGAGCCTGCAACTGCTGATCCTTCGTCTCGAGTTGCTGAGTCAGATTATCTATGATCTTCTTCAACTGACCACCTTTCACGCTACTCTCACGCACCTGCTGCTTCAGTTTGTTGATCAGCTCCTTATTCTGCTGCATCTGAGCCTGGATAAACTGGAAGTTCTCCTTGATACGCTGCATGGTGTTCGTACCCTCGCCTTGTTTAGCAAGTGTCACACGACTCTGGGCCTCCGTAATCTCACGGAAACCCTCCTCAATATCGCTGAGGGTAGTCATCATGTCGTTAATCTCATTGTCCTTCTGAGAGATAATTTGCTCTAATGAGTCACGTTGCTGCTGAGCAACCTGCTCAACTTTCTTGGCTGCATCTTGGTTACAGCTGGCAACCGCAAGTGTGCAGGCAATAGCAAAAACTAATTTCTTCATACCTTATTTATTATTAAATAATACTTTCTTTGACGTCTTCGGTTTCTCGTCACATCCAGCGAGGATGATCACGATCTCACCTTTCGGCTCTTTCTCCTTGAAATGGGCAATTACCTCATCAAGCGTTCCACGTACACTCTCCTCATGCACTTTCGATATCTCACGGCAGACGCTCACTTGACGCTCACCACCATAAGTCTCGGCAAACTGCTGAAGTGTCTTCACCAGTCGATAAGGCGACTCATAGAAGATCATCGTGCGTTCCTCCTCCTTCAGTGATTCGAGCTTCGTCTGGCGACCTTTCTTTTGCGGCAGGAAACCCTCGAAGGCAAAACGATCGCAAGGCAGTCCGCTTGATACCAGCGCCGGCACGAAAGCGGTGGCCCCTGGCAGACACTGCACCTCTACCCCAGCCCTCACGGCCTCACGCACTAGGAAGAACCCCGGGTCGCTGATGCCTGGCGTACCAGCATCACTGATCAGCGCCACATTCTCACCTGCTAACAGACGACTGACGACGCCAGCCGATGTGCCATGCTCATTGAACTTATGGTGAGACATCAGGGTGTTCTTGATATCGTAATGCTTCAACAGGATGCCCGACGTGCGGGTATCTTCAGCAAGTACGAGGTCTACCTCTTTCAGGATTCGGACAGCCCTGAAGGTCATGTCCTCCATATTGCCGACGGGTGTTGGAACAATGTACAATATGCCCATAACGGGGACAAATTTAGCGCAAAATATCAGAATAGACAAAAAAAGTAGTAAAATCTTTGCAATTTTTAAAAGGATTTGGTAATTTTGCGGGCAAATTTGCAGACAATATGACAGAAAAACCCCTTAACTATGAACGCCTGCTTAGGCAGGCAGGTCTTTGGTCTTTAGCCATTGCAGTGTTCCTGTTGATTGATTATCTCAGTGAAATCCTGCTCCCATTCTTCGTCGCCTGGTTGTTCGCCTATCTGCTCTATCCGATGGTATCATTCGCGGATCGGCGTCTGCATACACCACGTGCTCTCAGTATCCTACTGACCCTCATTGTTGTCATAGCCGTCATCACGGGTGTGATTTACCTCATCATCCCGCCGATGTTTGAACAGTTTGAGAAGTTAGGGAGTCTGGTTACCGACTATATCCATAAGACAGCAAACATCGACTCCATTCCTGATGCTGTGTCACGATGGTTTAATGAGAATCATCATGACATCGAGAAATTCTTCAAGAGCAAGGACTTTACCGACGGACTCAAAACGATAATGCCAGGCGTCTTCACCTTCCTCGGACAGACCTATAGTGTCATCATGAGCATCATCGCCTCATTTATCACCTTGTTATATATGTTCTTCATCCTGCTCGACTACGAGTATCTGTCAGAGAACTGGATCCGTATCTTCCCCAAGAAATACCGTCCGTTCTGGCATGAGCTGATGGGGGATATGAAGAAGGCGCTTAACAACTATGTCCGCGGCCAGGGGCTTGTAGCCCTCATTATGGGCATCCTCTTCTGCGTCGGATTTACGATTATCGACTTCCCGATGGCAATCGGTCTCGGCATCATGATCGGCATCATGGATCTGGTACCCTACCTGCACACTTTTGCCCTCATCCCCACGGTATTGTTAGCACTGTTGAAGGCAGCGGACACGGGGCAGAACTTCTGGATTATCCTGCTTGGTGCCCTGATTGTGTTCATTGTCGTGCAGCTTATCTGCGATATGATTGTCACGCCAAAAGTCATGGGTAGTGCGATGGGGCTCAACCCTGCCATCCTGCTGCTGAGTCTCTCGGTATGGGGAGCCCTGCTGGGATTCATCGGTCTGATCATCGCCCTGCCGCTCACCACATTGCTCATCGCCTACTACCAACGCTATGTGACGAAAGAGAGCAAAAAAGAGCGCCAAAACGAAAAATCCCCCGAATAAATTTGGCAGATTCAAAAAATCGTTGTACCTTTGCAGCCGATTTTAAACAAATCGCCCGCGATGATGGGCTGCACCTCGGCAAAAAGCCAGCTTTCTGCTCTCGGTTTACACCATCATTGCAGCCGATTTCGCAGAAATCACGCATAAGGTCGATCCGTTAGCTCAGTCGGTAGAGCACAACACTTTTAATGTTGGGGTCTTGGGTTCGAGCCCCAAACGGATCACAGAAAAGAGAGGTCAGATGACCTCTCTTTTTGTTTTATTCCTTATCTTTCTGCTCCGCATCACCTGAGGGTTCAGGCTCTTGGGGTGTGTTCTCCGGGGATGTAAACTCCCAGCGGTTAGCGATCTTGTTGCCTAGAGTGACGGTGAGGGCGAGTCTCTGGGGACCCGAGATGGTGTTGAACGGTACGATGACGGAGCCCAGTTCCACATGTTTCCCCAGAGGGATACCCTTCTTTGATATCTCACCACCAGCCAACACCTGCTGTTGTTCGTTGGTAATGTAATAGGCGGCTCGTATGGGACTGATATCACCATTCATTGCATTATAGACCTCAACAGGCACACGGAGGGTGTCAGCAGCAGTGAAATCAGCCTTTGGGAAACGGACCAACGGCACGACTGACGAGCAGAACAGGTGCCACTGTTTGACAGGGAGACGGCAGACCTCGGAAAAGTCCTGCAGTTCGAATCCTACATTATCGTCAGACAGCAGACTGGTCTCTACCTCCTGCTTATAGTAGTTCAGGCGCAGACTGTCATTATCTACCCCTGAAGAGGGAATTGGCTGAATGGCAGGTCGGATGGAGTCAGGGAAGTACTCGGTTCCCATCAGGAGGAAAGAGGGATGATGGATATAAGCCTCTATCACACGGTTGGTCTCTTCGCCTTGGGCTGCAGGGATATCGGGCTGTAGATAGAAGCCCAGTCTGTCAGCAGCAGTAAAGGCAGCCTCAGGGGGACAATAGCCCTTGAAGCGCATCAGGTTAAGTCCGCGATCCTTACAAAAACGGAAGGTCTCAAGCCACGATTCCACATCCGTCGGCGGACATCCTGTCTTGGGGAACTTGTCGTCTTTCACGACGCCACGAAGGAAGATTTGGTGTCCGTTGATGAAGGGCTGATGATGACTCATCATTGTCTCATGCATGCCAAAGGTCGTCTCGTAATAGTCACTACCCACTGAGATGCCGATACGATAGAGATGCGGGAAGAATTCATCCCAGATAGCCACCTCGTTACTGAAAGGCATCATGAGTTTGAGTTGACGTCCATTCAAGGTAAAGTAACGGCTCACGATAGCGGCAGAGTCCACATCCGCGCGTTGCATCAGCACCTCCACCACATCACTGTTCAGATAGTTGATACGGCCTGTCAACTGAAGGTCGATCTGCAAGATTCCCTGAAAGGGATGGGGCGTCAACTTCACCTGTTCGATATAGAGGTCATAGGGCTGCGCACGCAGTTCCATACGTCCAGAGATACCTTGCCAGCCACCATTCGTAGAAGGTGTAGAGACCTCTATCAGATTGCGCTGACCTGGTTGCAGGAATCTGGTGACATCGTATTTGTGGGCCGTGAAACGATTCTGATTGCCACCCACGACTTTACCATTCACCTTGACGAGGGTCTCCGCACTCGGACGCTCAAGGACGAGAGATACATGTCGTTCTTTCCATGCCGAAGGCACATAGATACTACGCTGGTACCACAGGCGTCCGGTCTGCTCACCCTTGCCATTGGAAAGCATGGTGCCAGGCAGTTGCACAAAGTCGTTATAGACAGCCGAGTCGCCCACGGCAAAGTCCCAAGAGCCTGTCAGGTCGATGACTTCCTGGGCACCCAAAGAGGCGCACACGAACAGTTGAAGCAAAAACAAAGAGAGTCGTCTCATACCTTTTTCAGAAGTTGTATATTACTTTTTCAGGAATCGGTTCACTTGGTCAGCAATCTGGCGCATACCCTTCACCGAGGGATGTCCTGAGATCTTATCTATGCCCTCCAGTTCTATCACGGGCACACCGAAACGGGCACAGATGGTCTTCACCGACTCATCGATCTCATCGCGCAGATCATCATTCAACAAGAAGTAAATCTTAGTGTTCAGATAGTAGTCGGTCATCCACTTCAGCATGTGAGCCAGTGCCGGACGGAAGAAATACATATCTCCCTTCGTGATACCTTCATACTTATATTCGCCGACAGGCGCCCCAGCCCAACTGTCGTTGGTGGCACCGAAGACAAAGATGATATCGGGCGAACCCAGATCGTTCATACGGGTATTAAAGGAACGAGCACTGTAGTCGTTGCCGTCGTAGCCGGTATAACTGATCGTGGCTCCGCTATAGGAGTTGTTCAGGCACATACGCCAACCGTTTTCCTTGATCACCTGATGCCACCAGGTCTGACTGACATCCTTCACATCGGTCTTACCCTCGCCGTTTTGGGCATAATACCACAGTTCATTCGTGGCAGGTGTCACAAAATCCTCATAGGTGGAATAGGAATCACCCAATATCGACACAGATGGAATCTGAGCGGTTACCGTACCTGCAAAAAGCGCAGTTAACAGTACAAAAAGCAGTTTCTTCATGCGAATGGTTATTTAGTTGTGTGCAAAAATAATGAAAAATCCCCAAAACAAACCATAATTTTCGATTTTCCATCCGATTTTTGTATTTTTTTGCCTATCTTTGTGCCTTGAAACAGAAATATAACCTAAAAACGATTCACAATGAAACAGATTATTACATCCATATTATTCCTGCTGCTAGCCACCAACGCGGATGCTCAGAGTGCCTTTGTACGTGGTGCAGATGTGAGTTGGTGTACGGAGATGGAGGCAAGTGGCAGGAAGTTCTATGATGCCAACGGACAGGAAACGGAACTCTTTGCCCTGTTGAAACAGATCGGGATGAATGCTGTCAGACTGCGCGTCTGGGTGAATCCTGAGGGTTATGGTTATGGAGCCTGGTGCGACAAGGCTGATGTACTGAAGAAAGCAGAGCGTGCCCATCAGCAAGGACTTGATGTGATGATTGACTTCCATTATAGCGACTTCTTTGCCGACCCTGAGCGTCAGGAGAAGCCTAAGGACTGGAGTGGTTATACAACCGCACAGTTGAAGACCGCCATTGCAGACCACACGAAAGAAATACTCACTGCCTTAAAAGAGAAGGGCATCGAACCCAAATGGGTACAGGTGGGAAACGAAACGAACAATGGCATGATTTTCGACAGCGGTAAGATCGAATGGAAGACAAAAAACGGCAGTGCCCGCTATACCAATTATGTCGCTCTGAGCAATGCAGCCTACGAGGCCGTGAAGGAAGTGCTCCCCGATACCTATGTCATTGTGCATATCGCCAACGCCTTTGAAGCAGCCGAATCCAACGGCTGGTTCTATCGGGAATTCAAGGAAGCAGGCGGCAAGTTCGACATGATCGGACTCTCCCACTACCCAGACTGGAAAGACTGGAACAGCACCAAAAGCGATGTCGCCAGTAATGCCAATGCAGCCAACAGCGTGAAGAAGCTGGGCGAGCTCTTCAATGTGCCCGTGATGATCACCGAGACAGGATTCCCACAACAAGATGTTGAGACAGGCTCACTGGTAATGACGGACCTCTTCAATAAGATGAAACCACTTCCGCAATGTGCCGGCATCCTCTATTGGGAACCCGAAGTGGATGGTGTATGGAAACCTGATTATTATGACACAGTAAGTTGGGATGCTTACGCCATGGGCGCCTTTACAACCGACGGCAAGCCTACCGCCATCCTCGCAGCCTTCGGTGACGGATCCACAGGTATCCACACGGTGCCGGCCATCCAGAACGATGCCCCCACACAATGGTATGACCTCAAGGGAAGTCAGCACAGTGCGCCCACCAAAGGATTGTATATCATGAAGAAAGGTCAGGAAACTAGAAAGGTGCTGCTGCCTTAACGTCTAAAGATGTTTCTGGAAGAATTCAAGCACACGCTCCTGTGCTTTGACAGGACAACTATGGGGTATGTCCCTTATTTCCGTCTCTAATTTGTCGTCGGCACCCTGACTCTGCCAGGTGGTATGCATCGTATCGAAGAGCACCTTGGCGTCATAGTCGTTTGCAGGTGGTGGCGGTGGGGTAAGCATGCAGTCAAACACCTTCTGACGCGCCACTTTCCGCCACGCATCGAAGTCCTTGACATCACTATTTCCCCAGGCTAAAGGATAATTCAGATCAGCAATCAGCGAGTCGGCATAGACAGGCAGATTACGCATGAACTCATATTTATCTCGCTGTTGTGCATCAGCAGTCGTGCTGCAGAACAGCATCAACACCATGGCAGAGCCGAACTTCATCCACGTCAACTTGCGCCAAAAGCCCTCTAACGGACCACGCTGATGACGACTGAACCAGAAGCGGGCAAAAAGGTACTGACAGATAACCATTCCTGCACCGACCATCACAGCATAGGTGATACCCAACAGACGATAGCACCCCAAACCGTAGCCACAGAAGATGGTACAGCCGATGATAGACTGGAGCAGATAGTTCGTAAGACTCATGCGACCGAAGATACAAAGATGATGGAGCACACGGCGTACACCCTCGAAGGCATACCAGCCCGAAACCACTGCCGAAACAATCATCAGAAGAATTATAAAATTATAGATCGGCGTGAGCCATAAGGCTATCGGACTGAAATCAACAAGACTCAGGATGATCACGACCAGTGCCGATATCCAAAGGACGTTATGCCAGATCTTCAGATGGTTACCTTCATTGTAGAATAAACGTTGTCTGCCCAACTGCATGCCGATGATGAAGAGACAGAGCAACTGTGTCAGTCGTCCGCTGAAAATGTTGAAACGCAGATTCACCTCAAAGCCGTAGCGCAGATTTGTCAGGGTGTTCTCCCAGAACGTACCATGCTCATGTGCCGCATTAATCATCCCAGACACCTCCCAGAACCTTGTGTGATCGATCTCATAACCCGTCAGCAGACAGTAAAGTTCCACAGGCTGTATCACCAGCAGGCCGATGATCAACCAGACCAGCCCCGATGACAAATAACTCACAGGGATGAGGAACAAGCCATAAACTGCATAGAGCATCAGGATGTCGCCATCGTAGAACGCCACATTAACGACACCAAACAGGAACAACAGACACATACGCCAGGCAAAGCGTCCGGAGAAATAACGACCTTTCTGCGCCTGATTGTCGTTCATAATGAAGAAACTCAGACCGAAGAGCATCGCAAAGATGCCATACATCTTGCCACTCAACAGCCAAGCTAACACATCGGCAACAGTCTGGTCACTCGACAAAGGATACACGATGGTCTCCTGTGTGAAGATGTTGAAATGCTCTACAGAGTGATACAGGATGATACCTGCCACGGCGATACCTCTCAAGGCATCAGCCACGTCGATACGGGTATTAGGAAGATTGCTGGTATGATACATGCTTTAGTTATTCATCTTGCCCTAACCTCATGGTATAACAGACCACGTCATTCTTTGCTGCAAAGTCTTCAAGTAACTTATGCCGACGTTCATTAATCTTCTGAATGGCCTCTTCTTTCAGGTTATGGAACCGTTTCTCGCGAACACTATCGATGATCTCCTGATTCGTCTCAAACTTGATGATCGTGCCGAGTCCGACACGACCGAGCATATCCTGAATCTCCTGGGGACAATTCACGAAAACGACCTCAGGCTTGCTACCCATCTCCCTGCAGGCAGAGACGACGTGAGAAACACCCTCTCCCTTCAGGTACATCAGTTCCGTGGCATCGAAGATAATCTTCTTAATCCCCTGCCCTTTGTAACTGACTAACTCCTCCGACAGAAGGGCGAAGTAATTCTGCGGGCGCTCCCTACTGAGCACAACCGTCAACGTCGAGCCGTTTCTTTCTGTCAACATATCTCTTTGCGATTAATTATTCTTATGAATAAAGACACCATGAAGGTTCTTGTCTTTCTCATATCCGAGGTAAACAACCTCACTAACCAACATCTTCAGATCCAACAACATCTGTTTGTACTGACCTGTTTCCGAAGTCTCGGTTGAGTACTGCTCTTCAGCACCGACGATGTAGCCCTTGACCACCATGCCGTCCTCATAATTCTTCAGACGTTCATTAGGGCCATAGGTGGCATTGAACAGAAACGAGAAACAACTGACGTTATTCGACGCCAGTTCCATCAGGAACATCATCGCATGTCGCGGATCATTCACACGGACCTTGAATGAGAGAACCACCGATTCCATGGCACCATATACCCTACCCTTCTCGTTGCGCTTAAAGGTACACTGGTAATCGAAATTCTGCACGACGAGGCAATTCTCCTTCAATATACGCTTGGAGCCATCAATAACATTGTCAAGCGTTATAACAGCTCTCAGTTCTTTGGGACTAAATGGCATCATGGTCTATAAACATTTGAATTTTACATTTTCTAATTGCAGACTTTCAGATACCATCGACAACTTCAACAGTCTGCGACGAGAGCTGTCTATATCGTATTGCTCCGACATGGAGAAGAACTTGGCTCCTTCAAAGTAAAGGACCTGCATCTTTGCATCATTATCATTCACCTCATCGGTGAGGCCGATCACGATACGACCGTCAATGGAGTCGCCATGCAGAAACCAGGCAAACATCTCCAGATCTTTCTTGCCGGGAGCCACAATGACCATTTCTATCCGTTCGCAACGGGCCATACTTGTCGGAAGCACGTTATACGAGCGATTGAAGACAATACGGAAGTCCGAAAGCATATACTGCTTCTGGTAACGTTTGATTCCGTTGTCACCTATTTCCAAAACTGCTGTTAAAGCCATAACATATTTTGTTTACTTATTCTACAACTCCGGATCCTATGATTCAAAGAGATGCTCTTCTGCCCATTTGCTGTGAGCGTCCTCGATCTCCTGTAACTTATTGTTATAGATCTGATCGCGCTGTTGTTCAGCCTTTGTCTTGATCTTCTCCACAAGGCCGTCCAACTTATCCTGATCATCCTTCGTCTCAAGAAGTTTCTCTTTGTCAAACTTCAGTTTGGAAGCGTTATAGATAGCATCCATCTCAAGTCTACATTGATCATAGCACATCTTCACGCCATTTTTCAACGCATCGTAGCGGTTGTCATTAACCACTGGCATCGTCAACAGGATATAAGGAATCTCCTTCACCTTCTTGGCATCCTCCATATCTTCTGAGATGATGACGTTTGCCATATCCACATCATCAATCTGCAGTTTTTCCCTATCCTGCTTGAACTCCGGATGCACCTTTCTGATAGCCATCGACACCTGCTGCAGATCCTCTTCGAAAAGCGGAATGATCTTAAAGGTGTAGTCATCGTCGCCCTTGCCTACGCACGCACACTCCTCCAGATTCTTATTTTGTCCGTCAATATTTACCTGTATAGACAACAGCGATGCCGGTTCTGCCTTAATACAGAGGTTCTTCAGCCGATAGGAGAAGATCACACACTGATTGGTCAGCTTCTCACTCAAACTACTGAATTCCGTGATGATTACTCGTCTCATACTTTGATTCTTTTACTGTTTATCCTTTATTCCGCTTCAGTCGAAGATGTGTCTTCCGCCGGAGCGTCCTCTACCGTCAACTTGGCACTCAGGCTGCCACCACCGCCACCGCCGCCGGCAGACATACCGTCTTTGATGTTCGGCGATTTGAAGGATGACTTGGCCTCCACATGGTCGATAGTGGCCTTCGGCGCCTTGAGTTCGTCCTTGATCTCCGTCTTGGCATTGATCGTGGTATCGCCATAAAGCTGCGTCTTGTCACCGCCGATTGAGGTCTTGCCACCATCGAGCTGCACCACAGCCTTGCCGTCGCCCTGCTGGGCTTCGAGGGTGTTGTCGGCAAAGGCACCGATCTCCTCGGAAACCACCTGCACCTTCTTCGACTTCACGTCGCTCGACTTCGCGCCCGCGTACATCTTCTCTGATAGGAGCACCATCGTACTGCCTGCAGCGAGTGCAGAGTCAGCCAGACTATCCTTATCCACATCCATCGACTTGACGGTGACGGCCTTGGCGTTGGCAGTGAAACTGCCCGTAGCCTTACCCTCGGCATCGGCAGAGAGGAAGTTGGTCTTCTCTGCACGTACAGAAACCGTGCTGTCAGCGGTCTGAGCCTTCATCTTCAACTCACCGTCGGAAACCTCGTAGTCGAGGCAATCCACCGTCAGGTTCTTGGTCTTGAAGATCACATCACCCTCAGCTGTATATTCACCAGAGGTCAGATTGCCATCGGCATCATACGTAAGATCTTTCGGATTACTGGTTGACACTTCCACCGTTTTGGCTCTCATCTGTATGCTGCCGTCTGCCGTCAGTTCCTTCTCGATGGTTAGTTTGTTGTCATCGACCTTATAGTCAACGGCCTCCAGCGTGATATTCTTCGAGCCGATATAAACTTCGCCGACAGTCGGGAACTCCGTACCGTCATCAGAAACACTCTGGGTGGCCAACGAGATATTCTCTGCTGCCACGCCAAAGCTACTGCCTTCTACCAGCTTACCACTGTCATCCGTCATACCGATGCCCATCCGTGGTGTCTTGACGATGATACCTGCCTCATCGTTGGTGTGCAGGTTGCCTTCACCGTCGACGGTGGCGATATTGATGCTCTCGGCATTCAGGTTCAGCGTAGCACCAGTCGTATTGTTCTTGAAGTCATCGCCCGTCGTGATAGCGTCTTTCTCAGCCTCCAGCGCCGTCTTCTGACGGTTCACCTCTGCCAACTGCGACACCAGACTCAGGTAAGTCTTGACGGCGTTATAGATGACAGGCTGCAACGCTTCTATCTGGTCTTGCGTCTCTATGACGTCTTCCACATTCGTGCGTAACTTGAAGTCCGTACTCTGGTTGTATTCGTCCTCATTGTCAAGCAGTGTTGCCATCTGGTCGAAGAGGTCATCCACCGTCTTCTTCTGGTCCTTCATCTTCGTCTTCAGATCGGAGCTCTTATCGCCCAGGTCAGAAACTCTGGCCTCTATGTCTTCTTTCCGTTTATCAGCAGATACGGAGGCCTCGAGATTCAGTTTGGTGTCGGCATGGATGGTCACACCACCACGACCTGCCAACCCTGGATCCTGGGAGAACACATCGGTGGCATTGCTACTGTGGAGCACAATATCACAAGCCTGAGATACGATCTGCGAGGTGTCGCATACCACATTCTCCTTGCCATCGATGCCGGGATCGACAGCCACCTGTCGGATGATCGGTGCACGACTGACCACACTTCCCATCGAGCCCACACCTTCGATATCCACTTCACAACCACGGATAATCACCTTACCTATACCGCCGCCCTGAAGTGTTCCGGTCCTGTCAACATTACCGATGACAATCTCCGGAGCAGAGATGACAACGCGATTACCGTCATGATAGAACAGGCCGTCACCAAGGCTGTTGTACAATCCTTCCTTGATTTGCTGAACTTCCGCTTTCTGCTTCTGGATTTCAGCCAGATCCTTATCGACACACTTCTGAAACTCGTCCAGCAGGTCTTTCCAATCGTCAAATATATAACCCATGATGTCTGTCTGTTTTAAATATTACCCAATACTTCTCTCAGCTTCGCCATGAATTCCACAAGCCTCTTCTTATCCCATTCGTCGATATCTCCGGAATTCTCACTGATAGACTTAATCTTTGGCTCAATGGTTTCAACCTCTCCAATCTGCTGACCTTGAAGTTCATAGGTATTGCCTTTATAGCCGAAGAGGATACCGCCCTTCTTACCTTCACTCCAAGTGAAGTTTTCTTTGAATCCCATGATATTATCATAGTCTATGGTTCCTTTGAGCGCATCCGTAGCACTATCCGCCACCGCCGTCAATAACGAACTCTCTGCCTTCTTGATAGCAGGCACACCACTCAGACTCTTTACATAATCTGCCCAATAAGCATCGTTCGCAAGACTCTGATTGCCATTAAGATCCACAGATCCAAAAGAGGGTTTTTCCACCTTTTTTGTTCGAGGAGGATTATTAGTATCCTTAATCTCGCTACGCAAGTCATCGGTAAAGCCGAGTGCCACCAGGAATTTCACCACAACCATACGAGGCATATATTTCTTCCAAGCCTCATAATCTGCTTTGTCTTTAACCTTATTTGCCAAAGCTTTTCTTTCTCCTGTAGAGTGGAAAGTAGGAACATCACTACATTTATCCTTGCTCAGTGCATCTTCCATAGTCGATATGAATTTATCCGGGAATGGCAGATAGTGTCCCATCTTAGTGGAGAATTGTTTGCTCAGATCTATTTCCGACCATTCCAGGATTTTTAATTCTCGGATGGCCTTTCTCAGTAAATTTACTCTGTCAACAATTTCTCCACGTTTCTTTACTCGCATAGAGACTATCCATTTACGAAGTGCTTCTCCCTCCTTATCAGCTTGTGCATTACGGTTCTGGCAGTCTTGCGACACATTTTGGATAGCATCGTCGCCAACTTTTACATTTTCTTTAAATTCCAAATCATCATCAGTCCAATCATCCGTATCATCCGTATCCCAGATACTCTCCTTCAGATCGTCATACGTTTTACAAACATCAGTATTATCCCAATCCTGAGCTTCGGAGTATATCTTCAACTCCAAGATAGCTGCATCAAGATAATATCTCAACACGACCATCTTATCATATTTCTTCTGATAATCATCCAACCAGTTACTAACAATACCTGACAACTTCTTAATGATCCAGATAAGACTTCTGATCATGCTGATAGATGACGGAAGCTGAGATTCATTTCCTAAAGGATCGACAGCTTTTAAAGTGCCACTACCGATCGTACTGAGTATCGAACTCTTGGCTTCCTCGTCAACAATCTTCTGCCGCTTATCTTTGTTATAGGCAGCCATTGGGAAATCACACTCGTTGCTTCCCGTCTCAAGTTTCATATATCTGTTCGACTTCAATGTCAGACTACCCTCATGAGGACGGAAGACAACTTCGAGGGTATCCCTGATAAACGACAGGTCTATCAGTTGCACCTTCTCACCGATCTTCTCGATCAGTTTGCAGACGACGTCTGACAGGATGCTCGATACCGAGGGATCCTCTCCCTTACCCCATGCCGTATGGTAACCCACGTTTTTGCCTGAAGTGAGTGTCAGATTATTACCTGCAGAGATCTCCACATTCTTACCCTTGATCTTCACGTCGCCATTAGGTGCAGAGATGGAGATGCCCGTGAAGGCACTGACCTTCACATCTCCCCATGCCGAACTGATCTTCACCTCACGTTCTTCAGTAGAGCCTGAGATATTATACAAGCCTAAGCGGTCTGTAATGCAGAAGCCTCCGGCATACTGAAGGCCACCGTCACCCAGACTGAGATAATCGACAGTGGGACTGAAATCAGAAATCGTACTGACAATAGGAGCAAACGTGCCACTGACGAACTTCTGCACACCGCCAACGTGATCCCACATCTGGAACTTACGCTTACCCGGTGTCTCCAGCGACACATCCTTCAACTCCACAAACGTATCGGCTTCCTGAATGTTTCCAAGCACATAGGGGCGCTCAATGTTATCATTGGCAAAGCCCACCAGCACCTTGGTGCCATTCAGGTGTCTGCCAGCTCGCGGACTACCGTGACTACCTGCGGCATAGAGCAGCCAGGGGGAATAATCGCTTTCAGAAGCGTTTTCACCCTGCCAGTCATATACCACCCTGACGCGATTGGCTTTCAAGGGATCATCCATATCCACGATAGTAGCCACCTGAGGTCCCGACCGTCTGACATGTCCTGTAGGCAAGGTGGCGGGATAGTATTTATTGTCGGTTTTGTTAATGGCAGTAGCCACAATCTCGAATGTGATCGTTTGACTCGGATAGACGAGAACCTTTGAATTATCCAGGATTCTGAGTTCTTTTGGAGATACACCCAAAACCTCCACAACGATGAACTTATCATCTTTCACAGTGATCACATCACCCAGTTTCATCTCTGGCCAAGTGGTGTCATACTTGATTCGGATGGCATTTTTCCCTGCAGCAGTCTCATAGCCAAGGATCTCACTATAGTAGCTGGTATCCTTGTCATATTTCGAGCCATACTCAGAATAGAGATTCAGCTCGTCTTCATTATCGTTATACTGCTCGGTATCGTAGTTACTGGCGAAGTAATCATCCTTAAAATCCTTGTTGTCGCTTTTGACATATTTGCTTTCTGCTAACATATCATAAAGGTCGTCAACAAGCAGGCCCACAGCCCATGCTGTCACGCTATCTTCATTCTGAAAAAAGCGTGAGGCAACAGAGAAAGCATATTTATCTAATTGCCCGTTAAACTTAAACAACTTGCCATACACCTGATACGGATCCTTCTTGATCGGCTTGTTGCCCACATTCTCGTCGTAGGCGGCAGCATAGTCATAGGAGCCTGCCCCAGGAAGATCAAGCGCCACACTGTCAAGGTCGAAATAATAGATATCAGTGAACTTGGTTGTGTCCACCTTAATGGGCTTCGAGTCGTCATAGCCGATAGTCAGTGTGCCGTTCTCCCAGTAGAGGAATTCTCCCCACCGGTTGGTGGTACGCTTCAACAGGTCATAGAAAGACTCGTTATACTGTATCAGATAAGGGAACTTATGTTCCTTCTTATCTTTATTATCATCGCTGTCTGAACCACTGGCATCAACTTGCAACACCTGCATACCGCTATTGTCGTAGGACAATGTGCTCGATGTCTCGTACGGTACCTTATAGTTTCCCAATACCGACCCTAAGATACTACTCAACTTCTTACCCACATAAGTGTTACACTCCTTATTCAAGGTCAGCAACTTGTCAAGACTGTAGATCTTCAGACTGACATACATACATTCAGGCTGATAGTGAGGACGCACATCGTGAACATAGAAGTCCTTGCCGATGGTATCCAACACGGTATATTTGTCATCATCCGAACTATTGCTTGTCTTGGGTTCCACGACCTCAAGTATAGCATTCTTGAGTTTGAACGTTTCCTCGATATCCGTTCTGCCGATCGACACCCACTTACTAGTCATGAAAAATTGCAGTTCAGCCTTAATCTCTGTGGGCTGATACATTTTCTTTTGGAAACTCAGAGAAACCAAACAGACCTGATAAGAAATCGTGTCGAAATTAACGGTAGAAGTCAAACTCTCATTTGTTACAGCGATATCGCCGATGGTGAGTCGTATTTGTGCCATAGGTTCAGTTGATTATTCGTTTCTATTTCGAACCACCGCCGAGGGCAATGTAGAGAGCTATGACGGCCTCAGCAGCATTGTACATGTTCATAGCTTGTCCAAGCTGTGCGTCGAGCAGCGACTCCTGGGCTTTCAGAACTTCCAGATAGCTTGCCTTACCGTTGTCCATCAGTTCGTGGGTACCGGCATAGGCCTCGTGCAGCACCTCTACCTGACGGGTTAGGTACTGGTGCTTCTCGCGGGCAGCCATGCAGTCGGCCATGGCCTCGTTCACCTGGTTTCCTGCGTTGATGACCGTCTGCACATATTTCTTCTGAAGGTCTTCCTCGGTGAGAGAGGCAATCTTCTTGTTGGCAATCAACTGGCCACGGGCAAAGATGGGCTGGGTGAGCGAACCTATGGCAGTGAGCAGCAGCTTGCCGGGATCGACGATGAGACCGCCTGCCGAATTGGTCCATCCCGCAGAACCGCTGAGGGTGATGCCGGGGTAAAAAGCCGAGCGGGCAGCCGCCGTGTTATAGAATGCCTCCTCCATGGCATGGTTAGCCATACGGATGTCAGGTCGGTTCTGCAGCATCATGGCAGGCACGCCTATGTGCAGGTACTTCGTGTCAAACATACGCTGCGCCTCGTCTCCCTGAGCCTCAGCATGGTGCAGGGTAGAGCTGCCCCATTTCTGACGGTCGATGTGCCTGGGGCTGACTGCCAGCAGCTGGCAGATGGCATTCTCGACAGAGCGGATGTTGCGGCGGTTGTCAACAATCTGCGTCTTTATGCTCAGATAAGAAGCCTCCATCTGGTTGACGGCGGTGCTGTAGGCCTTACCATTCTCCCAGAGCGACTGCTCGGTTTCAAGCGATTTGTTCCAAAGGCTGTCGGTCATGGTGAGGATCTCCAGCTGGCGGTCGAGCACCTGTAGCAGGAAGTACTGCTGGGCCGTGGCCGAGATAAGGTTGGCACGCACGGCCTCCTCTTGCATCTGAGCCTGCAGCAGTACAGCCTTCGCAGCACGCTTCTTGTTGGTGATGGAACCAAACACGTCAATGTCCCAAGACAACTGCAGCGGCAGATTGTAGCTCTTCGTAGCCTTGCTATTGTCGAAGCTGGCAAGGGTGCCCTGAGGTGCAAAGGCCAGTGAAGGCAGATAGGCCAGTTTGGCCGCTGTCAGTGCAGCCTGGCTCTTTTCCACAGCGATACGCGCGGAGTTGAGGTCGGTATTGTTGGCCAATACCTGCTCAATGAGTTGCTGGAGCAGGGGGTCGGTGAAGAATTCACGCCACGACATCTGGGCAATAGACGTTTCGCCTGTAGCATGCTCCATATCCTGACTGGTGCCAAAGGCATCAGCGGGTGTCGGCGTAGTCTGCTCATACTTATTATATATACCGCAGCCCGTGAGCAGAAAGCTCACGGCTGCAGCGACAAAGATATTACTTAGTCTTTTCATGATTTATTCCTCTGTTTTTACTTCAACACTTTTCATTTTCGGTGCGCCCTGGAACTTCTCGTGCAGTTTTTGGAACACGATGAAGAACGCTGGCACGACGAAGAGCAGGGCAACGGTGCCGATACTCATACCGCCGATGACACCCAGGGCGAGAGCACGGTTACCATTGGCACCGGCACCACCCTCGATCACGAGAGGTACCATACCGATAATCATCGTGGCCACCGTCATCAGAATCGGGCGCAGACGCTCCTTACATGCCTCGAAGGCGGCCTCGCTAATGCTCAACCCCTGCGCACGACGCTCCGTAGCGAACTCGGTGATCAGAATGGCCGTCTTGGCCAACAGACCGATCAGCATGATAACACCCGTCTGCAGATAGATATTGTTGTCCATGCCCGGAATTTCCATCGCATAGCCGAAATAGGCAAACACAAAGGCACCCATCAGTCCGAACGGCACACTGAACAGCACAGCCAACGGTGTAAACCACGAATTGTAGAGCGATGCCAGGATGAGGTAAATCAGGATGGCGCAGATGACGTAGATGAGTGCTGTGGCATTAGAGCCGGCAGTCTCCTCTACCTCGCGCGACATGCCGCTGTACTCAAAGGCTGCAGTTTTCGGCATCTCCTCCTTGAACACTTCGGCAATGGCCTTATGAGCGTCGCCCTCAGTGTAGCCGCTACCAGGTTTCACGATGCAAGTGATGCTCTGGAACAGGTTGAAGTGCTCGATATTGGAAGGACCGACAATCTGCTTCAGACTGACGAACTCAGCGATAGGAGCCATCTTGCCACCTTTCACCTGTACGAAGATGTTCTGCAGCGACTGCGGGTCGAGACGATACTCAGGAGAGGAAGCAGCCATGATACGATAAACCTTACCAAACTGGTTGAAGTTGCCAATGTAAGCACCGCCGCAGAAGGAACCCAGCGTATTGAGTACGACTGCAGGCGACACACCGGCACGGTCGCACTGGGCGGCATCGACATCGACCTGAAATTTCGGGAAACGCTCAGAGTAGGTTGACATGGCAGTGGCTATCTCAGGACGTTCAGACAGTTTGGCCAGGAAGTGCTCAGTCTGCTTTGCAAACTCCGACAGGTTACCGTCTGTGGGATCCTCGACAATAAGCATGACGTCGTTACTGGTGCCATAGCCTGGAATCTGAGGCATCTCGAACGGCATCACACGCAAGTTCTTGATGTCTTGGCAGTCGAAGTAGAAACGATACATGACAAGAGTTAGCAGATGGTTCATGCCAGGACGCTCATCCCAGTTCTTCAGTCGGACGACCATCGTACCGTAGTTGGAACCGGCACCCGATATCATACCATAGCCACAGACTAAAGCGAAACTCTCCAGTTCGGGAATCTTCTTCACCTTGGCCTCAACGGCTTTCGCCATCTCACGGGTCTGCTTCAGGGTGGAGCCTTCAGGAGCCTGTATCTCAACCAAGAACACGCCCTGGTCCTCCTGCGGCACGAGACCTGAAGGCAGGCTCTTCATGAAGAACACCAGCAGCACGGCAGCCAGTGCCAGCACGCTCCAAGCCAAGATGGGGCGCTTGATGAATTTCTGGACAGCCTTGCTGTATTTATTATAGATGGCATTATAGCTGACTTCATACGCTTTTTTGGTATAGTAGGTCAGGCTCTTGCCTTCCTTCTTTCCTTCAGTGGCGCGCATCATGATGGCACATAGGGCTGGACACAGCGTCAGGGCCGATATGCACGACAGACCTACGGACGAGGCAATGGTGATACCGAACTGGGTGAAGAACGTACCTGAGGTGCCCGGCATGAAGGTCACGGGGATGAACACTGCCATAAAAACTAAGGTACACGATACAACAGCCACCGACACCTCGTTCATGGCCTGACGGGTGGCTTCGCGGGCATCGCTGATGCCGCCCTCCATCTTAGCCATCACAGCCTCGACCACCACGATGGCGTCATCCACCACCGTACCGATCGCGAGCACCAGTGCGAACAGCGTCAGGATGTTGAGCGAGAAGCCTGCCAACGAAACAACAGCAAAGGTGCCCAGCAGCGACACGATAATAGAGATGGACGGGATGATGGTAGCTTTGAAGTTCTGCAGGAAGAAGAACACCACGAGAATCACAAGGATGATGGCGATGACCAGCGTCTCGACCACGTTATGGATAGCAGCGAACAGAAAGTCATCACTGGTCATCAAAGTCACGAACTCCAGTCCTGCCGGCATCGTTGCCTTCATCTCCTCAAAGGTTTTGTTGATGCTGGCGTTCACCTGAGTGGCATTAGCACCCGGTGCAGCGAACACCATGCAGAGGGCACCCGGTTTGTCCTGGATGTTCGATGTGAAGTTGTAACTCATGGCACCGATCTTCACCTCGGCCACGTCGTTCAGGTGCAACATACCACCACCACTGGTGCGCAGCACGATATTGTTGAACTCCTCGATGGTCTTCAGCGTACCCTTGTACTGCATAGAGTACTGGTAGGAGTTCTCCGACTGTTCACCCAAGGAGCCCACACCAGCCACGAAGCTCTGTCCGCCAATGGCATTGAAGACATCGTCAGGCGTCAGGCCGTACTGGGCCATCACGTCGGGCTTCAGCCAGATGCGTAGGGCGTACGTGTTACCCAAGCTCTGCACATTGCCCACACCGGTGACACGCATCAGTTTCGGCTTGATGTTGATATCGATATAGTTCGACACGAAATCTTCGTCGTACTTGCCGTCGGCACTCCTCACGGCGAAGATGCGCAGGATGTTGTTCTGTCGCTTTTCCACCTTCACACCGACCTTGTTCACATCAGCAGGCAACAGGGCCTGGGCGCGCGTTACGCGGTTCTGCACATTCACCGTAGCCATGTCGGGGTCGGTACCCTGCTTGAAATAGACGTTGATTTCCACATCACCATTCGACGAAGCCTTAGAGGTCATGTAGGTCATGTCGTTCACACCATTGATGGCCTCCTCTAAGGGCTGGATGACCGACTTCATCACCGTGTTCTCGTCAGCACCGGTGTAGCTGGTTGAAATATTCACCGTAGGCGGTGCTATGTCAGGATATTGCTCTACTGGCAGCGTGCTCATTGAGATGTAGCCCACCAGTGCGATGACAATCGAGATGGCACATGCCATCACATATTTATTGATAAATATATTGTTCTTCATAATGCGAAAGCAAATTATTCCCTATTCACTCTTCACTTTTACCTTCCGCAGGAAACAGCACTCTCTGTCCCTCCGTCACGTTGTTGGCACCAGTCGTCACGATCTTGTCACCAGGATTCAGACCGCTGGTCACAATGAAGTCCTTACCATTACCGGTATCTTCTGTTGTCACGTCAATAGCGGTGGCAGTGCTGTCGGCCTTCACTTTATAAACCATCGACTTATCCTGCAGGCGCACAACGGCATACTGCGGAACAACAATCACACCTTTTTCGGCAAAAGGCATGACGATGGTGCCCTGGATGCCGGAGTACAGGTGACCGTCGGGATTGGGGAACGACACCTTGCTGGTCAACGAACCCGTAGCATCGTTCACTACACCTGTCAGGCTGACGACGCGGCCCTTATGGGGATACTCCGTACCGTTCTTCATGACAAACGTGGCTGCGGGCAGATTCGCCATGTACTTTTCAACGTCCTTGGCATCCATGCCCTCCTTCACCATCGCCTCGACGATGGCTTCGGTCACGGAGAATTCGGCATACATGGTGGTGTTGCCGCTCAGCATGGTCAGCTGCGTCATGGGTGACACCTGATCGCCGACACGCACGGGAATCTCACCGATGATACCCGACACGTTGGCCGTGATGGTGCAGAAACCGAGGTTCACCTTGGCACGGTTGACGGAGGCACGCGCCTGAGCCACCGAGGCCTGGGCCTGCTTGTAGGAGTTCTCAGAGTTGTTCAGCATGTAACTGCTCACGATTTTCTTCTCAAACAGGTTCTTGTTCGACTCATACTCCAGTTTGGCAGAGTTCTCCTGAGCCAGGGCTGCCTGCAGGTTGGCCTGTGCTGCCTCCAGCTCCAGCTGTGCGTTGCGCTGGTCGATGATAAAGAGCGTCTGTCCCTTCTTTACTTGCTGACCCTCCGTCACGCAAATCTTCATCAGCTGTCCGCTCACCTGTGGCGTTACCGTTACGTCGTTCTGACCTTTCATCCTGGCACTGAACTTATAAGGAAGTTCAATGTCTGATTTCTCCACTGTCATTGTCTCGAATGACGATTGTGTCTCTTTCGGCATGTCAAGGCCGCAAGAAACCAGCCCGACAGTCACTGTGGTCAAGGCCACAGCCCATGTCAAAACATTCTTCTTTTTCATTTTAGAACTTTTTATGTTATTGTTATAATTTACTATTTGGGGGCAAAATTACATTTTTTTTAGGAAAATAAAACAATTATACCTATTTATTTTTATCATTCTGGAAGGTCGAGCCACTTTGTATAACAGAAGTCCTGACGGTGTGGCAGGTTCTTGTTCTTCGGATACATACGGACGGCACTCCTGTACTCACCGAACTCCTTTGGCTCCACCGTGGCCTCGAAGGTATAGTTGTTGCCCTCATGCCCCGTCACCTTCAGGGGTGCCACAAAGGCCACCCGATCTTCACCGTTCTTGTCGGTGAAGATGTTCACCACTTCCAGACCGATGGCGTCGTCAAGACCCTGCTCGTTGATGACATACTTCAAATGATACTTCTGACCAGTCATACCGCCTGTGGTCGGGAAGTCCCACTCGGCAGATACCACACTGATGGCATCCCAGCGCTCTGCCACCGCCTCCTTCCAGAGGGCGATATCCTTCGCCAGACGGTTGTCGTTCTTGGAGAGTTCCTTAAAGCGCTTGGCCTCCTTCTCATAGAACTTGGAATAGTAGTCGTCGAGTTGACGCTTCATCGTATAGTGCGGTGCTATCTGGGCAATAGAATTCTTGATTACCTTACACCAGCCTTTCGAAACACCCTTCTTGTCCTTTTTGAAATAGAGCGGGATGATCTCGTCTTCCAACAGATGATAGATGGTGGAGGCGTCGAGTCGGTCCTGATAGCCCTGGTCCTGATAGGTACGCTTCTCGGTGAGTGCCCATCCGGCACCCTCACGATAGCCCTCCAGCCACCAGCCGTCCTTCACCGACAGGTTCACCACACCGTTCATCTCGGCCTTCTCGCCAGAGGTGCCTGAAGCCTCCATCGGACGTGTCGGGGTGTTCATCCAGATATCCACACCCGATACGAGACGGCGAGCCAGCAGGAAGTCGTAGTCCTCAATGAAGACCA
>JAEEGG010005674.1_pt1 | contig 29475 bp, 20 predicted proteins | sample 9134161 | NCBI WGS metagenome assembly JAEEGG01 (sample SAMN16246543, study PRJNA631951) | gut metagenome | biome: gut microbiome; feature: rumen; material: CR-attached | host: Bos | place: Iran: Karaj | collected 2018-10
GGAATAGGCTTTACGAACCACGCCTGAGAAGGATAATCGTACTCCTGGGTTGCCAGCGAGAGCATCTGGAAACCGCCCTGGTCGTCCCTGCATACGTACGGGGAATACAGCGGACGGTCTTTCAGATAGCCCGGAACAAGGGCCACCGTGGAACCTGCCACGACCGGGTTGTCCTGAACAAGCTTACGGCAAACTGCACCAAGGCTGTCAGGAATATCCAGGCACCACTGGGCAATCCACACGCTGTTGCGCACGGCCGCCTCCGTCTGGTCTATAACGTCCAGGATTTCGTTGCGCGTGGCTTCCAGCTGGCTTTCCGCCCTCATGGAAGCTTCGTTTCGAATGCCCCTCTGGGTAAAATAATACTGCACCAGAGCCGTTGCCTCCAGGGTGAAGGCGGCCACCAGAACCAGCAGAAGCGCCAGTCTGTTGCCGGAACTCTTCTTCATCATAGTATGGATTCAAGGGCTGCACGGAACTCAGGCATGGGGCAGCGTGTATCCCGCTCCACTATGAGCGTCTTCAGGCCGGCGAACGGGCGAACCAGCTCCGTTGCCTCCTTCAGGGGTACATCGGCACCGAAATACTCCGGGGCAAAGCACTCCCAGAACTTTATCGACAGGGACTTTGGCATGTGGAAGGTCTCCTTGATGAAATCTTCCCCGCTGAGACAGCAGCACAGATACACCATTCCCACGTCGAAGAGGTGGTTGCCCCAGCAGAAATCGCCAAGGTCGATGAAATAGCGCTTGTCGCCGACGAAAATGGCATTGCTGAACTGCAGGTCTCCGTGAATGGCAGTGTCCTCATCGGGAGTATCGGCAATGAACTTGCCCAGCTTATCCTTTTGCGCCGATGTGAAGAAGGGATTCTCTGCCAAAAGGCGGTAATACCGGTCCTTGACGTTTTCGAAAACGGAAGTGTCCACGCGGGTTGCATGAAGCTGCCTGCACATTCCTGCGAATTCGGCAGCGTACTTCGCAACCTTCTCCGGCTCGTCTCCCGTTGCCCTGGAATAGGATTTCTTGCCCACGATCCTCTTGAAGCGGATGCCGTAGCGGCCATCCTCCGTTACCACATATTCGCCAGGCTCCGGAGTGGGGATGCCCATTTCGTACACCTTGCGGGCCAGTTTCATCTCGTCCAGCGGCTGCTGGATCTTGCCCGGGAAATAGAGTTTGAGCATGACCGAGGGATCGGTCTTGTGGTCGTAGCTCTCTCCATTGGCCCCGCCGCCGGAAAGGACATAATCGCTTAGGGAAATCTTGATGGGATCCATTATGCAAATACTTGATTTATCAACTTTTCAAATTCCTGGAAAGCGAACGTGCCGTCCAGTTCGCGAAGGGCATCCGCAAGGCCGCGGTAATGCCACTCGTGGTCTTTGCGGTCTTTTACGTGGAAGATGTTCCAGAGTTCATCTCCCTTAATTGAATAATCGCGCGCGATGGCCCTCATGTTGGAGAGTTTGTCTCCCAAAGCCACCATCTTTGCGTCGTGGCTGGAGCGTGAGAGCCTGTCGATGGCGGCCTGCTTGCGGGAGTGCCAGCTCTCTTCCTCCGACACGCCTTCCGGCATTTCGTCGCTTTCATCGGCAACCAGAGCAGCCACCCTGGGGCCGAATTCCTCCCGGATCTGCTCCACGGTAACGTCGGTGTCTTCCACAGTGTCGTGAAGGGCCGCCGCGGCAAGAAGTTCCTGATCGGCAGTCATCGTGGACACTATTTCCACAGCCTCCAGGGGATGCACGATGTAGGGATAGCCCTTTCCACGGCGCTCGGTGCCGGCATGGGCCTTCACCGCGAATATGATGGCGCGGTCCAGAAGGTCGGTATTAAGAGGTTTGTTTGCCATAGTCCGCTATTTATTCATAAAAGGAAGGTCGTTTGACTGTTCCAGAAGATAATCCGCCATGAACTCGTTGCCCTCCGACGGGCCGTTAAGGGCGTCCAGCATAAGCTTAAGGCCTCCCTTGCCCCAGCCTTTCTTGAGTATGTAGGCGGTGCAGAGGTTCTGCGGAGCCACGGAAGAAGAAAGAATGTCCAGGTCCGTGATGCCCATCTGGAAACAGGCTATCTGGTAGGCGGCGTCGGAATAATCCTTAACCAGGGCTGCTATATCGCCAAGAGTCTTGAATCCCATAGCCTTGAAAACGCCAAGGAATGCGCTCAGGTCCACCGGCTGGATCTCCGCCTGGTTGATGGAAGCGATGCGACGGCTCAGGGCGTCGAACGGCCCTATCTGCATATAGCTCTTGAACGAATCGCCGTCCAGCAGCACTTCGTCCAGGTTGCCGGATGCCACCAGTTTCTGCACCTGCCGCCTGTAGTCCGACAGCTCACGCCTTATGCGGCTGAACTCGTCGTCCACCAGCTCCAGCATGCCCGCCAGACGGCTAAGGTTGCGCAGGTACACCTTTGGAATCTCCACCCCGCTCTTGTAGCCGGTATCGTGGTTCATGTTTGCCCAGGCATGCTGCAGGACCGTTCTCATCTGAACCTCAAACCTTATCTTGTTCAGCTCCGGATGCTCCGGATTATTGTAGGCCTGCTCTGGAATCCTGCAGATATAGTGCAGCGACAGATAGCCGAAACTGTCTATTTCGTGAGCCTTTCTCTTGTCGATGGAGTTCTCCCAGTCAATCTCGAACAGCCTTTCCAGGACCGATGCCACCTTGTCCACATCGTCTATGTAGAAAGTGATGACACGTATACCCACAAGGTCCGTGATGTCGAAAATGCTCGCGTACTTTCCGCCCTTGAGCTGAAGCTTCCCGGCCAGGGACGACTCCGACTTCACCCTGTGCTCCACCGCCGCCACAATAATCCCCGCCTCCTCGAAAAACCCTTTGAGCTTTTCGGGAATGATATCCGCCATCTGCTTGAATACCGGCAGCAGTTCCCTGTACTGGGCAATCAGCTCCTGTGCGTGCGCATCCAACGATTCAGTAGTGCTCATAAACCAGTGGTCTTGAAAAAATCTGTACAATATAGTGATTTTTCGGAATAAAGCCTATTTTGCGCGGGAAGCGGGGATGAGGCGGCCGATGCCCCAGCACAGGGCAGCCACGGCCATACCGTTGATGGAAGCGAAGCCCCAGTGCACCAGGTTGGCCACCACGGCACCGGCAACGACGCCGATAATAGCGCTCCAGTCCACAGCCCGCTCCTTAACCTCTTTCTTCCTGTTTGCAAAGTAGTGAAGAATAAGGATGATTCCAACCGGCGGCAGCGTGCAGTTTAGAACGTTGAGCCAATTGCAGAAATTCCAGTACAGCCACACTGCGGCCACGGTGCCGATGAGGCCGGAGATGATGACCATCGTCTTCTTGGACACCCCGAAGATGTTGCTCAGGCCGAGGCCGGCGGAATACAGGGCGTTGTCGTTGGTGGTCCAGATATTGAGGCCAAGCACAGCTACTGCGAGGTAGAACAGATTCAGGTTGAGCATGACCTCGAATATGTCGTTACCGCCAGCGTAGATACTGGAAACAGCTCCGAAGAGGAACATCAGGCTGTTGCCGATGAAGAACGCAATCACGGTGACGATGAGGCCCACCTTGCCGCTTTTGGCGAATCGGGTGAAGTTCGGAGTAGCCGTTCCTCCCGAAACGAAACTGCCCACAACAAGGCCCGCTCCGGCAATCACGCCAAGGTCCTTGGTGCCCTTTGCAAACTGCTCCACAAGCCCTGCGTCGCCGTTTTTGACGGCTAGAATCATAGCCACGGTGCCAAGTATGGCCACTGCGGGAACGGCGATGTAACTCACTATCGTAAGGCTTTTGATGCCGAAGTATGCGCTGGCCGTCATCAGGATACCGGCCACTGCCACCAGGAGATATCCCTCCCAGGGCATGCTGTCCGGAGTAACCTCAAGCCCCATAAGCTCCTTTGCCACAGGGATTGCGAACATTGCAAGGCCCACGCCGAACCATCCCGTCTGGGTGAGGCTGATCATTGCGCTGGGAAGCCAGCTGCCCTTGGTGCCGAAGCTCCTGCGGGCGAGCATATCGAGCGTGAGTCCGCTCTCCGCTCCTATCCAGCCCAGGGAGCCGGTATATGCAGCCAGGATGAGGCCGCCCAGAATGATGGCCCATACGAAACCGCGCCAGTCCAGCCCGGCAGCAAGCTGCTGCCCAACCCACATACTGGCGGAGAAGAAGGTGAAGCCCAGCATCACCATAAACATGCTCAGGTTGCTCTTGCGCCCTTTTTTGTCCACCGGGGAACCGGTGTAGTCGGCGTCGGTCTTGGTTTGTCTACTCATATTGCTGAAGGATTGTTGTGATTGCGTCTATTCTTTGCCGTGCGATGGATTCAAGCGAGAGGGCCGATGCGTTTTCCAGTAATCGGCCTTCCTGCTCCCAAAGGCTCTTGAGAGCGTCATCGGCCAATTCCCGGAAGTGGGTCACATCCAGCCACTGCTCATAGCTCAAAGGATGGTCATACCCCAATTTTTCGCCAACAAGCCGGTACGGGTCGATCTGACCGGCCCTTCCCCAAATGCCTTCCCAGTACTCCAGGGCCTCACGGAAATGGACGGGGATCTCATAGCGGCGAGCCCCTCCGTCGTAGATTATGCATTTTTCCAGGATGGAATAGGGATGCTCCAACACATAGCGGCGGAATTCCGGGGCCACAGCTCCTCCCTTCCATCCGAAGTCGATGTCGGGGATGTTTATCCCGCTCACTCCGGCGTCTTCGTACACCGTAAAAATACCCTCGTAGAAGAAGCACTCAAAGCCTTCGAAATCGGGGAAAAGCTTGCGTATCTGGCGTGTCTTTTTCTCCATCAGGTCGATGGCCCTCGTGCCGCCGATGGTGAAGAAAATGATCTTCCGGATGCTGCCGCCGCGACGGCGGAAACGGTCGATAACCTGGTCCAGACACAACTTGAGGGTGTCTCCTGTGGCGATGATGTCGCCTATGACCAGCGTGCAGTCCTTCTTCACGCGGAGTTTCTCGTACTTAATCTCCAGGCCGGTGATGATATGGTCTTCGATTATGCGTTCGCAGGAAACAAAATGGATATCCTGGACGCGGAGCCCGCACTGGTAACAGGCCTCTTCCACGGGATAGTTCAGCCCGCCGCGAAGGATGGTGAGTATGTCTATTAGTCCGTCTGAGCCCTGGGGATAAAGATAGCGGAGAGCGGCCACCGTGGGCGAAAGCATCGACAGATAGGAGTCATATCCTACCACTTCGGGGGATGCCATAAGGCGTCGCGTTCCCGGTGCGCTGATGACGAAGTACCTGTTTACGAGTTCCTTCGCGCCCAGTTTATATATACTTATATCATCCTGCAAGCCGACTTTCAGAAGGCTCGCATCCTGTGATAATGTGGACATAAAAAATCCCGATTAAGAGCTAACCGGGATACAAATATAATCATAATCCTGTTACAATCAAAGGAAAAGAAGCGCCTTTGTGATTATTTTGTGCTCACAAGCCCTTCGGCGACGGCGTGGGCCACACATTCCACTATGCTGTCCAGCCCGAACTTCACTTTGATGCGTTCCTTGTAACTGTCCACCGTATTGAGGGAGATTTCCAGGGCCGATGCAATCTGGGCATTGCTGTAGCCGGATGTGGCCAGTTGCAGCACTTCCAGCTCGCGCGGGGTAAGGCCCTGGGGCTTGCGTGAGAGAAGGTTGTCCTTGCCGCCGAAGAGGCGGGTGATTTCGCCTGCGTCGATGGTGTCGCCGAAGAACAGGCATTTGCCGCCGGCCACATCGGCAATGGCCGATACGATGGACGATGGCTCGGAGTCCTTGGCCAGATACGCGCAGGCTCCGGCGCTGATGGCTTTCAGGATGTACGCTGGCTTCTTGTAATGGGACAGCACAAGCGGGCGGACGGCAGGGAATGCCTCGCGGATGATGCCCAGCAGCGTGAGGCCGTCGGTTTCAGCCTCCAGGGAAATGTCCACCACGGCCACGTCGGTTTCCGGATGGGCATTGAGATATGCCACTGCGGCTCCCGGGGTTGAAACAGATTCTACGGAGCCCACGGCAGGCTCATCTCCCAAGGCAAGTTTGAGCCCCATCACAAATACGGCGGAGTCTTCTATCAGCAGTACGTTTATCATAGGTATATGGTTATTTCGAGCCCTCCTTCGGGGCGGTTGCGGGCGTCCATCGTGGAGCCCATCTTTTCCAGCAGTTCACGGGTGATGACAAGGCCCAGCCCGTGGCTCCACTTGGTGTCGCCTTCCTTCATTCCGGGGCCTTCGTCTTTAATCGATATCGAGCGTCCTAATGCCTTCAGAACCACTTTTCCTCCCTTGGGAGTATATTTTACGGCGTTGTCAAGGATATTCCTCATGCAGGTGAGGAGCATGTTCCTGTCGGTGCGGATCACCATGTTGTCGGGTACGTCGATTTCAATCACTTCGTTGCCCTGTACGCTGCCGACAGCCTCCGCTGCAAGCCCCGCCAGATTCTCTTCGCGCATAACGGGCTCCAGCATTCCTTTCTGGTTGAGCGACCACAGGAGAAGGTTTTCCAGCAGGGCCGATGTCCTGTCGGCCGATGCGGAAAGGGCCTGCAGCCCCTCTTTGATCTGCTGAGGGGAGAGGTTGTCGGCTTTGTCCAGAAGCTGCCGGATAAGCATGCGGTTTCCGGTGATGGGATTCCTGAGGTCGTGTGAGATTATGGAGAAGAATCGGTTGCGGGTGTCCAGTTCCTGAATCAGGATTTTCCGTTCCCTTAAGCGGATGATCATCCATATAAGGGCCAGCAGTAGAAGCACATATAATATAAGGAAAGGCCAGCGGAGCAGCAGGGGCAGCGGGACACGGATCTGCTGCAGGCCGGATTCTCCTTTCTCCCATCGGCCGAATACATCGGTGCTCTGCTGCTCAAGGGTATACCGGCCCGGCATGATGTTGTCCGGCAGGCCGGAGAAGCGTCCGTACACCCATTCGCCCTTGTTCAGGCGATACCGGTGCCGGACCAGGGGCGACAGGGGCAGGTTACCCGGAGTCCTGATGGACAGAAGGCTGTCCGGGTGGAAAACGGCGGCGCCTTCAGGGCCTCCGAAGGCAAGGCGGCCGTCGGAAAGGGTGCAGGCGGAGCGCTCCAGATAGATGTCGGAAGGGAAGCCCAGGGCTTTCCGCGCGACGCCTATGCTGCCGTCGGTATCCACAAAGTACAGACCGTCCTCAGTTCCGGCCCAGAGGCGGCCTTTCGCATCGGCCAGTACCGACTGAACCATTTTGCCGGAGAGATACCTCTTGCCGGAAGGGCTCCACAGGCCTGAACGGGTGGCGGCCCATAGCGTGCCGTCGGGCGCGAGGCACAGGTCGGTGACGTAATTGTCCGGGATGGAGAGGCTGTCCTGCGGGTTGGGCAAGTATTTGGTTACCAGGCGGGTGTCCTTGTCGATTATGTTGAGGCCGGCCTCGGTGGTGCCGAAGACCAGGTTGCCGTCCGTGTCCTCGATAAGGCGGCTGCCAAGGCGGGAGCTCAGGTAGATGTTGGAGTCCACCTGCGGGGTGGGATAAAGGAAAGGGCTCAGCCATTCGGCAGGGAGGGTTGCGCCCGTGGACCTGTCCCATTCGTTGAGGCCCACGCCTTCCCAGGTAACTACCCAGAAGCGGCCGTCGCGCCCTTCCAGGAAGTCGGTTATCCAGTTGGATTCGCTGCGGTCGCCACCGGCCACGGGATATTGCTCCACGGGTACGGGCCCCTTTACGACACCCCTTCGTACGCGGCCGTTTTCCCAGATGTTGAAGCCGCAACCGGCGTAGAGGCCGATGTATACGACGCCGTTGCTGTCCTCGTAAAGGCAGGAGACGTGGCCCTCGTTCGGCCTTCCCGCAGGGCGGTAGTCCACCTGGAGGCCGTCCACGAACGCTCCGGCATCGGCAGTGCCGATCCACAGACGACCGTCCGAGGCTTGCATCAGGGCGGTTACCTGTTTGCTGGGTACGTCAAGGGCCTGGACCTGCTGAAGCGCGGGACACAGGACGGACAGGCCGTTGTCACCGCCAGCCCAAACGTTGCCCTGACGGTCTTCAAAGATGCAGTACAGTTCGGCGGAGGAGGGTGAGGAGGGTTCATCGGCCTGATGCTTATAGATGACGGTGTCTTCAGGTCTGACGGTGTTCACAAGTGCTATCCCATAAGAGCCTGCAGCCCAGAGGCGTCCCTTGCTGTCGCCCAGAAGTCGGGAGTGGGCAAGGGGAAGACGGCCGATAACCTGCATCTTTCCGGGAGAGGCGGCGCATAGGTAATTCCGGTAGTCGTCGAAGGCGTAAAGGATGCCTCCGGCATAGGCATAACTGCCGATGGAGCCTATTCCCTCGAAGCTTTGCAGCACCGGGTTGTCCTTGTCCTCTATCCATTGGCTGTGCACCAGGCGACCTGCAGTCCATATACGCCCGTCCGGGGACTCATAGAGCTGCTGATAGGGATAATCGCCCTCGAAATGGCGGATGTCGTACTTCGTGCGTGCAAGTTCGTTTATCCCGTCCTTCCAGGAATATTTGACGAGCAGACTGTCGATGGTGGCGGCCCACACATGGCCGTCGGAGTCGGTGAGAAGGGCGCGGACGTGCTCTCCCGGGAGGCTGGAATGGAGGGTGTTTTCCTCCAGAACTTGGAGCCCGTCCGTGGTTCCTATCCACAGGCGGTCTTCGTGGTCCGCCGCCAGGGATGTGATGCGTCTGCCCTGGATCACGGTTTGAAAATGAAGGCCGTCGAAACAGCTCAGGCCGCCGCGGGTGCCGATCCAGAGATTGCCGTCGCCTGTTTGAGTGATGGCGTAGACGGTGTTGGACGGAAGACCGTCGGCCGCGCTGTAGTTCACAAAGCGGGCGGCCATGCCGGGCATGAGCCCGGCCATCGACATAAGGAGAAATAATATTACCGCAATTCGGCGCATCGTATGGCAAAGTTATCAATTCTTGGCGTAAAAAGCATTGTTTATGCGGCACTTGTGGAGGATTCCGCCACAAAAAGATTATCGGCCTTAATTAGTTTTGCAAAAAAATACGCACTATTATGAAAACCAAGAGTATTCTTCTGGCCGCGATGGCACTTGTGATGGTGGCATCGGCCTGCAACAAGGACGGTCCTTCTTCAAAGGTGAAAGCAAAGTTCCGTAGGGCCGATATTGCCGGCGCGAATATGCTGGCGCTTGCCCAGGGAAGCGCCGCCACCAAGGCGGAGGGCGACGTAACAGTGGGCCCCAAAGCTCTCTATACCGTTTCTGAAGACGGCACCATGGTTCAGGTTAGCTATAACGTAGATGTGGAGGGCGTGGACGGAGAAGTGGCGGAGACTATCCAGGCCAACCTCATTATTTCCCCGAATTTCATTTTCCCGGTTGGGGACGGCTGGCTGTGGCTGGCAAACTGCTCACTGGACGTGAAGGAGGGATGGTCCAACGGTACCATACCGGAAGGCCCCGCCAGGCACGCACTAAGCAAGCTGATTAATGAGTTCAGCGCCACTTATCACGATCGGCACGGCGCACATTACCTCATCCGCAAGAGCGACGGAGCAATGTTCGAATGGACGTTAGAGGCCGGCGCCCCGGACGGAATGGACGACGGTTTCAAGCAGCCCACGTTCCTCAACGGCTGGTTCCATCAGTTCGGAAAGGATCTGTATGTAAAGACCTGGGGATGGCTTTATGACGCTGGTGCGACTCCCTCCAGGCCAAGTCTCTACAGGCTTGAAGACAAGGGCAGTACACTGGACGCCGTGAACCTTCTTGGCGACAATATCGGCTGCGGCGGAATATGGCCGGCCGAGGAATGTCTGGGGGTACAGTTCCAGTATGACGGTGTATGGCCTTTTGGAATCATCGCCCCGCCGTCCTTTGAGCCCATCCTTCTGCAGCAAGAGTCAGATTTCGGGGATAAGAATTTGGCTTTGATTTCCATAGCAAAGAAACTCTACCTTGCCGTAAACACAACGGAAACCCAATATTACGATGACGGGAAAGAAAGATATCCCAACGGAGAAAAAAGCGTCGTGACATTCTATAATCTGAATGTAAGCGGAAGCTCCATTAGCCGCGGAAGCCAGATCTGCACCTGGGAAGGCTGGATTGACAATGATCCCAGATCTTTGATTTCCAGTGCCGATAAGCTCACCTGGTGGGGCGGCAACGGGGAAGGCGGTAGCCAGATAAACGTATTTGACCCCAAGGCCGGCACAGTGAGCTCCCATAAGCTGCCGGAGCATTATCCTAGCAATCAAGGAGATTATGTGAACGGCGTTGGCTATACCGTTGACGGCACCGCCGGCTTCTGGGAGTGCGACCTGTCCAAGGATGCGGCCGAGTATGTGGCACTCGACTGGAGCAGCGCTGCCGAATATCAGAGCAAGATCGTTCCCGGCACACTGCGCATGGAGCGCTTCGAGGCCGCCTCTCTTACCCTGCAGTTCAAAGCCTCACTCACAAACGGCACCCAACTGAACTTCTACACCTCCGTAGTGGGAGCCGACCGCGGCATAATCAAGACCACCGTGGGCAGCGAGAACAACGCCGGCATGGTGGTTACTACAATGGTACGGCTGAATTAGTCTGCTTTTAAGTCATACCATTAAACAAAGAAAGTCGCTGAAAAATCAGCGACTTTCTGCGGTGCGGACGAGGCTCGAACTCGCGACCCCCGGCGTGACAGGCCGGTATTCTAAACCGACTGAACTACCGCACCATTTTCAGTTGGGATTGCAAAGGTACAAACATTTTTTGAATCTGCAATACCTTTGAAAAAAAAATTGCCCGGTCTCGAAGGCCGGGCTGAAATAGTTACTGAACTTCAATTTGCTTGTGAGTCTTCTCAGGTTCCACTTTCTTCACCTTGGGGATGCTCACGGTGAGAACACCGTTCTCCACCTTGGCGCCGATTCCGTCGCGGTTAGCGTCGTCCGGAAGCAGCATGGTCTGCTGGAACTTGGTGTAGGAGAACTCGCGGCGGAGGTAATGGCCTCCCTTGCGGCATTCTTCCTTGTTCTCGGCCTTGTTCTCGGCCTTTTTCTCCATGTTGATCACAAGGTCGCCGTCTTCGTCCAGTTGGACGTTGAAATCGGCCTTTGTCATTCCGGGAGCGGCGAGCTCAAGCTCGTACTTGTCCGGGTGTTCGATTACGTTGATTGCCGGCGCGGTTGCCTTCGGGCGTTCCATCCAGGTGTTGTCGAAGAAATCGTTGAAAATGTCGGGCATCCAGGTCTGGTTGTTTCTTCTGACGGGTAACATGGTTAAATCTCCTATATTAAAGTTATACATTTTTTGTTTGGTTTTTATCGTTTCCGCCGATGTGTATATCAAAGCCGGGGCCAGCGGCATAAAAGGGCTAACTATCTGACAAAAAGACACTTAGCCTTGCCAAATTGGCACTAAAACTGACAAATTGTCGCCCCGCCCATTTGCTTACGCGCAAAAAAAGCAGTACCTTCGTGTTGCGAGGAGATTTCTCCACGCTGCCAATGGCTTTGGTCGAAATGACAATGAGTATGGAAAAAGAGCTCCACTGGTATGCCGTAAAGGTGTTCTACAACAAGGTTTTCGAGTTGGAAGACCTGCTGGAGGCATACAATATCGAGTCGTACATTCCAGAGAGCCGAGAGGAGCAGAAAGGCCGGGCCCATTCGCTGGCGGCACGGAAGCTCGCCGGGGATAAAGACCGCATCGGCAAAAGGAAATTCATCCAGGAAGGGCCGATGATCTACCGCCGCAATCCCCTCGTCGCTTCGCTGATGTTCATCCATGCCGATTCCGACCAGCTCGCCCTGGTGGCCGACCGCCTCTACGACCGCGAACTCCGGAAAGCCCACGGCTTCATCTATAAGAATGCCAGCGGGGATGGCTATTCTGTTATTCCGGACTCCCAGATGGAATCGTTCCGCCTTGCCATAACGGCCTGGAGCAACGGCTGGGAGATATTGGAGGCCGACATTCCCATCGACAAAGGCGACAAAGTGCGCGTCGTCGACGGCCCCATGAAAGGCGCGGAAGGCTACGTGAAGCGAATCGGCAAGGACCGCCGCCTTCTGGTATTAATCGAAGGCGTCATTGCCGTAGCCACATCCTACATTCCGCGCAAATTCCTGGAAAAGGTTACGGAATAGTTTGCACCTTGGGAATTTTTCCCTATCTTTGCGGTCCGATTCACGGGGTATTAGCTCAGTTGGTAGAGCGATAGGTTCGCAATCTATAGGTCAGGGGTTCGAATCCCCTATGCTCCACAAAAAAAGACGATCTTGCCGATCGTCTTTTTTTTATAATTGCGGTGATAGCAACCGGCACAGGCCGATGATGACTCTTTGTAAAAATGACCGGTTATAAACATCCTGCATGGTCACGGGACGGCAGCTGCTGCGAAGATGCTCCTCGAAGTCGCCTTTCATGTACCCTGCCACGGGCTCGTCATAGACAAAGGCATTGTCCTCGTAATTGATGCGGAAGCTGCGGTAGTCCATGTTCACCGAGCCGATGCTGCTCAGATAATCGTCCGTGACAAAGGTTTTGCTGTGGTTGAAAGCCCCATGTGAAGTGTAAATCTTGATTCCGCTCCGCAGGCAGGAGCGGTAATACGACTGGTTCACGGAATCCATAATGGGCACATCCGACTCTCCCGGAAGCACGAGACGCACATCCACCCCGCGCGAAGCGGCACGCTTGAGGGCATCCAGAACCGGCCCCGGAGGCGCGAAATACGGCGTGCATGCATAGAAGTAATCGCTGGCGTTATCCAGAACCCACACATACGAGTTCTCCATTAGCCGATGCCCGTCGAAGGGGCCGTCACTCACTATCTGCACAATCTTTCCCAGAGAATCCGCCGCCGGATATGTAACCGTCTGGGCAAAAGGCACATACGGCTCCACGCCGGCCTTTTCCCACATATTCATGAAAACGCCTTCGCATCCCACCGCAGCGGCAGGCCCCTCAATACGGAGATGAGTGTCCCGCCAGGAGTTGAAGTACACATCGGACAGATTCATTCCCCCGATATATCCCACACGATGGTCGATAACAGCGATCTTCTGGTGATTGCGGTGATTCAGCCGGAAAACGAAGCGGAGCGGCCGCACGAAAGGCGTAAACAATCGAAACTCTACGCCGGAGCGACCCATCTGCCGATAATCGCTCATAGGCACGGAAGAGTTGGTGATATTCTCCACCAGGAGCTTCACGTCCACCCCCGCCGAAGCCTTGTCCATCAGGATGTTACGCACTGCGGTAGAGATTTCTTCCCGGGGAAATTCGTAAAACTCCATGTCTATGCTCTCCTGCGCTCCCGAAAGATCCTCGCTCAGAAGCTCGAAATGACGCATTCCGCGGATAACTTCCACGCTATTCCCCATAAGGGGAACCTGCACAGGAGTGATAGACAGCATCTTGGAGAAATCCTGAAACGATGCTCGGATGAAACGGCTGGCATCTTCCGACGGAAGAGGAAAGCTAACTGCCGATGAATCAGCCTCCTGGCATACCCCAGTAGCCGAAATCAAAACCGAGAGAAAAGCAATCGAAAGCCTCCGAAACATAAAACCTGAAAATTTGCTTGTAAATATAACACTTTTTTCATAGTTTTGCTACTTGTAATATTATACCCATAATATGAACCGAGCACTAATAATCCTCTCACTCATCGCCGCAACATCATCGGCCTGCGACAAAACGGCCACTATCGGCGGCGAGAACGACAATCCGCGCAAGGATATTACCCTCACCAAAGCCCAAACCGAATTCGTAACCACCGGCAACACTTTCGCCTTCAATTTCCTGGACAAAGTGAACACGGCGGAAACCAAAGACTATATGATCTCCCCCCTTAGCATGCAGTTCCTACTGGGAATGATACTGGAAGGGGCGGAAGGCCAGACGGCGGAAGAGATTTCCACCGTACTGGGTTATGGCAGCGACGGCGCGCAGCAGGTGAACGAGTTTTGCCTCGCCATGCTCACCCAGCTCCCGGAGGTAGACAAAGCCACAAAACTGTCCATCGCCAATGCAATCATCCTTAACCAGGAGTGCACCCTCAACAAAAGCTACAAGGAAACAGTTGCCAAGTACTACCTGGCGGAAGCTACTAACAAAAACTTCTACGACACGAAGGGAACCGCCCAGTACATCAACTCCTGGTGCTCTTCCCACACGGCAGGCATGATTCCAAAAGTCCTGGACGAAGTGAGCCCGGATATCATGGCCTATCTCATCAATGCCCTCTACTTCAAGAGCAAATGGCGCAGCCCGTTCCAAAAGGACAATTCCGCCAAAAAGCAGTTCACCGACGAAAGCGGGAAAAAGGCGGATGTAACCATGATGATCCAGGAGGCGGATTTCCGCCATTTCGCCGGCACTCAGTTCAACGCCGTGCAGATGGATTATGGCAACGGGGCCTATACCATGACGGTGATGCTCCCCAACAGCGGCTATAAGGTGGCCGATGTGTGCGACTATCTCAAGACCGTCTCATGGCAGGAATTCCTCAAGAAGTTCTACGGCTGCAAGGTGAATCTCTGGATTCCTCGCTTCGAAACGGAATACAAAATCAAGCTCAACGACATCCTCTCCGAAATGGGCATGCCCAAATCCTTCGCCCCCGGAGCCGAATTCCTGAAGATGTCGGAAGACGCCAACTATCTGGATTTCATCCAGCAGTTCACGAAGATAATTGTCGATGAGGAAGGCACGGAAGCAGCGGCCGTTTCCATCGGCGGCATGGCAAGGAACACCTCCGTCGGCATGCCTGATCCCATCGTGTACTTCCATGCAGATCATCCTTTCATCTATGTTATCAGCGAAAAGAGCACCGGCGCGGTGCTGTTCGCAGGACGATACGCCAACAAATAAACACATCATAATTTATTAACCTATGACCAAAATTCACAGAATTCTCCTGTCTCTTGTGCTTCTGGGAGCATCCATTGCCGCCTGGGCACAGGACACCTACACCCTCTCGGGCGTAGTGAAGGACGATGAAGGTCTGCCGCTGCCCGGCGTGGCAGTGATGGTCCGCGGAGGCGCCACCGCCATCACGGACTTCGACGGCAACTATTCAGTCCGCGTGACCAAGGGTGCCACGGTGGATTTCTCCTGCCTCGGATTTGTCACTCAAACAGTGGAAATCACAGGCCAGGCCCGCCTGGACATCATCATGAACACGGAATCCAGCGTGCTGGACGAAGTGGTGGTGGTGGGTTACGGTACTCAGAAGAAGACCAACCTCACCGGCGCCGTGTCGGTTATCAAGGCCGATGAGCTCAAGGACCGTTCGGCCCTTGACGTGGGTCACATGCTGCAGGGCTCGGTCCCGGGCCTTAACGTCACCTCCGGTTCCGGCCGTCCCGGCCAGGCCGCTTCGCTGAACATCCGAGGTTGGAACTCCATCAACGGCGGTTCCCCTCTGGTTCTGATCGATGGTGTGGAAGGTGACATCCAGTATATCAACCCTGCCGATGTGGACAACATCTCGGTCATCAAGGATGCTGCGGCAGCGGCCATCTACGGTGCAAAGGGCTCTGCCGGTGTTATCCTGGTAACCACCAAGAACGGCTCCAAGGAAAAGGAAGGCCGTGCCAAGGTAACCTACAGCGGCCGCTTCGGCGTAACCGCCCCCACCACAAGCACGGACTATGAAACCCGCGGCTACGACCATGTATACCTCACCAACCTGTTCTGGGAGCGCTACAGCCCCGGCACCAAGTACGCCAACTATTCGCAGCACGATATGGATGAACTTTGGGCCCGCCGCGGCGACGTTGTGGAAAATCCCGCCCGTCCATGGGTCGTGGTTACCCAGGAAAACGGCCGCGACGTTTATAACTATTATGCCAACACGGACTGGTACCACGTCCTTTACAACGACATCAAGCCCACCACCAACCACATGATTACCATGAGCGGTGCAACCGGCGCGGTGAACTACCTGGTTTCCGGCGGCTATCTGTACGAACAGGGTATGTTCAAGCAGGATCCGGACCATTTCAACAGGGTTAACCTCCGCGTGAAACTGGGCTTCGACGTAACTGACTGGCTCCGCATCGGCTCCAACCTTAGCTACTATAACAGTTCCTATTTCTATCCCGGACAGGGTGGTATCAACAACAACTTCTCCAAGAGTACGGTACACGTTCTGGCCAGCTATCCGGCCGTGAACCCGGACGGCTCCAACATTTACACCACCAAGTACAACGGCTACGAGGCGATGGACGGCCTTCTGATGCTCCTCAACAGCGATCACTTCAACGAGGACAAGGTTGACAATCTCAGCGAGACCCTCGACTTTACCCTCACTCCGTTGAAGGGCCTCACCATCAAGGGAGATTACACCTACGCCCTCAAGTACAACCGCTACCTCAACCGTTCCGTCAACGGCACATACTCCAAGTACCCCGGAGAAATCGCCATCAAGGACGACAATTCCGCTTTTTACGATGTCCTCACGGAAAGCGCGAATACCAACATCTATCAGGCATACAACCTGTACGCAACCTATCAGGCATCATTCGCAGATGCACACAACCTCAAGGCCATGGCCGGTGTCAACTACGAAACCCGCTGGATCAAGGACCTCGGAGCAAAGGGATACAACCTCTACTCCACCGAACTCAACGACCAGGACCTTGTAGGCGCCGATCCAAACGACCCTGACGGCAAAAAGCGCATGGAAACCAGCGGCGGACAGAACGAGCTCAAGACCGCCGGTTACTTCGCCCGTGTGAACTACGACTACAAGGGACGCTACCTCCTGGAACTGAATGCCCGTTATGACGGTTCCTCACGCTTCCTTCGCGGCAGCCGCTGGGTATTCTCCCCTTCCGCATCCCTGGGCTGGAAGATATCCGAAGAAGAGTTCTTCAAACCGATGAAGGGCTGGTGGGACAGCGCAAAACTGCGTTTCTCCTATGGTCAGCTGGGCAACCAGCAGCTTAGTGCATACTATCCTGCGATCCAGACCATCTCCACCGACGGCAAATCGTCCTACCTCCTTGGCGGTGCCAACCTGCCCCAGGCAAGCCTGAGCGCCCCTGTTTCGTCGGGCCTCACATGGGAGCGTTCCCTGCAGAGCAATATCGGTATCGATCTGGCTTTCCTGCAGAACCGCATCGTGTTCAGCGCGGAAGCCTATATACGTGACACCAAGGACATGCTCACCGCCGGTGAACCCCTTCCTGCCGTGTATGGTGCAAGCGTTCCCCAGGAGAATACAGCGGACCTCCGCACCAAGGGTTATGAATTCACCCTGGGCTGGAGGGATTCCAAAATGCTCTTTGGAAAGCCTTTCGACTACGGCGCAAGCATAGTGTTCAGTGACTATGTTTCCCATATCACCCGCTTCAACAACCCGGACAAACTCTTCGCCAAGACATATTGGGAAGGGCAGAAGTACGGCGACATCTGGGGCTATCATGTAGACGGCCTGTTTGCCACCGACGAAGAAGCCGCCTCCTACACCGTAGACCAGTCCCTTGTGAACGACGCACAGATCTTCCCCACCACCACAACATCCCCCAACGGCCTGTACGCAGGTGAAATGAGGTTTGTGGACCTGGACGGCAACGGCAAGATCGACAAGGGCGCGGAAAAGGTCGGCGATAGCGGCGACTGGAAGGTTATCGGCAACAGCCAGCCCCGATACAACTTCGGTATCAACATCAACGGTTCATGGAACGGCTTCGACCTTGCCCTCTTCTTCCAGGGAATCGGCAAGATGGACTGGTACCCGCCGGCAGGTTTCCGTTCCTTCTGGTTCCTCTATGACCGCCCTTACCAGACCTTCATCCCCAGGGACTTCTACGACGAATGCTGGTGGCAGGACGAAGAAGGCAACGTGAATCCCAACGCATACTATCCCCGTATCCACGGCTACGTTTCCATGAGTGAGAAACGTCCCCTGGGTGTGGCGAACGACATGTATCTGCAGAATATCGGATACATCCGCCTGAAGAACCTTACCTTCGGTTACACTCTTCCCGAAAGACTCACCAAGAAGTTCTCCGTAGCGAAGATGCGTGTATACTTCACCGGTGAAAACCTCTTCTACATCGCTCCCGGCCTTCACGGCAAATACGTAGACCCTGAAATGGCCCAGACCGGTGGTACCGGACGTATCTATCCCTGGCAGAAGAGCTTCAACTTCGGTATCGACATAACCCTCTAATGAATCCTGCCATGAAAAAAATATTCTACCTTTTGACAATTCTTCTCGCAGGTTTCTCATTCACTTCCTGCGACGACCTTCTGGACGCCGTGCCCAAGGACAGGCTCACCAAAGACACATTCTTCAAAAACGAGAGTGAGCTCAAGGCCTTCGCCATCGTATTCTACGGAGCTTTCCCTGAAGGCGACCTTTATGTTGCCAACGACGACCATTATACCCAGAACAACATGTCCAATGAGGAAATGGGCAAACGCACCATTCCCGCAAGCGGCGGCGGTTGGAGCTGGGGTGCCCTCCGCAACATCAACACCCTGCTTGAATGCCTGGACAACTGCCCGGACCACGCTGCGCGCGTGAAGTACGAGGCCCTGGCCCGTTTCTTCCGTGCATACTTCTATTTCAATAAGGTAAAGCGTTTCGGCGATGTTCCCTGGTACGACACCACCGTCGGTTCCACGGAAACCGAAAAGCTCAACCGTCCCCGCGACAGCCGTGAGTTCATCCTTGGCAAGATGCTCGAAGACATAGACTTCGCCATCGCCAACCTCCCCGTGGACAAGAGCGCCTACGAGGTTACCAAGTGGACAGCAATGGCCCTCAAGTCGGAAATCTGCCTGTTCGAAGGCACTTTCCGCAAGTACCACGCAGGGGATGTATTCCTGCAGACTCTGCCCGAAGATGCCAAGCCCTACAAGTGGTATCTTGAAGAGTGCGCCAACGTATCCCGCGAATTCATCCAGACCAGCGGCTACGGCCTTCATCCCAATTACTGGGAGCTCTTCCACACCATGGATGCAACCGAACTCACCGATGAGGTGATCCTGGCCCGCGACTACAACAAGGCCTACGGCGCATATCACAATGCCGGCAGCACCATGAACACCGGTTCCCGCGGCTGCCCTTCCATGACCAAGAAACTCATCGCGAGCTTCCTGATGAAAGACGGCACCCGCTTCACGGACCAGGCCGGCTGGGAAAGCATGACCTTCGTCCAGGAAGTCCAGAACCGCGATCCCCGTCTTGCAGCAAGTATCCGCACTCCCGGTTACAAGCGCATGGGCGAAGAGGCCACCACCTCTCCGGACTTCAAGGTAACCTTCTCCGGCTATCACCCGGACAAGTATGTTACCACTCCGGAGCAGGATACGAACAACGCCTCCGACATCGACCTTATCCTCTTCCGCGCCGCCGAGGTTTATCTCAACTTTGCAGAGGCCCTGGCAGAGGCCGACGAGCTCACCCAGGCCGATCTTGACATGTCCGTGAACCAGCTGCGCAAACGCGCGGGAGTCACCGGCAAACTGGATATGAACACCGCCAACGCGAATCCGGATCCGTTCCTCACCGATGCGGCCTGGGGCGGATACCAGAGCCCCGTCCTTCTGGGCGACGCCAACAAGGGCGTAATCCTGGAGATCCGCCGCGAACGTGCGGTTGAACTGTGCCAGGAAGGCTTCCGCTACTATGACCTTATGCGCTGGAAGGAAGGTAAACTCTTCGAGAAGCCTTTCTACGGAATGTACTTCCCCGGAGCCGGAACCTACGATGTTGACGGCAACGGAACCAACGACCTTGAAATCTTCACCGATGCAAACGGCAACACCGCTGCAACCGCGAAGAAACTTGGCGACGAGATTTTCCTCAAGGACGGCACCAGCGGTCTTGTATGGCTGCACAGCACCATCGTCCGCAACTGGGACGAGGAAAAGGATTATCTCTATCCCATCCCCACGGACGACCGTAACCTCACCCATGGCGCCCTTACTCAGAATCCCGGTTGGGATAAGCTCGAAACCATATCTTTCTAAGCTAGCGACTATATGAAAAAATATATTTCCTACTTTATAATCCTCCTTTCCGCCCTGCTTCTGGCCTGCGCCTGCGACCAGAAAGAGAACGGGCAGGAAGAGCAGCCCGTTGCCCAGCTCACGGGTATCTATTATGTAGGTGTCGACGAGACCGAGGAGATGGAACTCTCCGCCGGAAGGGCCAGGACCGTTTTGGTTAGGGCTCTTGCGGATTCGGCTGAAGTATCGGACCTCATCCTGAAGATCACCTTCAAGGCAGATCCCGACGCCGTTGCCAAATACAACAAAGCGAAAGGCACATCCTATGTGATGTGTCCAGGATCGGCTTACGAATTCACCGCTCCCGAAGCCATGATGCCCAAATACGGGCGTTCATCCACATCGGCAAAGCTCAAATTGTCCGGTGCCTCCCTGGAAGACGGCATCACCTATATCCTTCCCCTTACAATCGACAAAGTGAGCGGAACGGATAAATGGGAGCTCAAGGAAGACCCTCAGGCATACCTCATCTTCAAGAAGGCCTATGTGGCTCCGAATGCCGGTTCCGGCACAAAGGAAGATCCGTACAACCTGTACACCGCCCAGGATCTCATGGGCATGAGGGAGCTGCTGGTGGAAAAGAAAATCACTTACTTCCGCCTCCAGAACGACATCGACATGTCCGGTATCGAGAACTGGGTGCCCCTCAACTTCGCAAGCCCGTATGAACTCGGAGTCGATTTTGACGGAAACGGCCACACCATTTCCAACTTCTACTGCGACTACTCATCGTATCCCAGCTTCTTCGGCGTTCTTAACGGCAAGTGCTACGACGTAACATTCACCAACGCAAAGGTTGTCGTGATCGATGCACGTTCCGGTATCCTGGCAGGTTATTGCGGCCTCCAGGACGCCTCCAAGGGCATCCGCGGAGACTGCGAGCGAGTGCACATCCAGGGTGAACTGGACCACACCCTGTCCACCAAATACGGCGCCGGCGGATTCTTCGGATTCATGGGTACCGGTTCCCTGCATGCCTGCTCGGCCGATGTTATCATCAACTCCAGACTCAACAACGTTGGCGGCCTCTGCGGCTACTGCGGCAAGGTAGTGGAGATTGTCGACTGCTGGACAAGCGGTGTCATCACCGGCGGCCAGCGCGTCGGCGGCATCATCGGCGGTACGGTTGGTGACGACGATCCTTCCATTCCCATCAGGATTGCCAACTGCTACACCACCGCAACGGTCCACGGCTCCTTCGGTATCGGCGGCATCGGCGGTTATTTCACCATGGCAAAGGCCACTCCCAAGGACGTGGATCCCGGCAACATCTTCGAGAACTGCATTGCCTGGAACGATGAAATCAGGGCGAATACTCCATGGAACTCCGAAGGGACCTTGGGAAATCCCAACCCCGGCGACATGAGCCACTACAGCTGCGGCGCCATCGTCGGCTGGACGGCAGTGAGGAACACCCTCCGCAGTTGCTACCGCAACCCCGCGATGAAGTACAACGAGAACATCTTCTTCGACTATTCAGATGCCTTCTCCCTGTACGACCAGAACGACGTCTCCCCCGCTTCTCCGCTTGTAGTGGTGGAAGTGGCAGGAGCCAACTACAACTATCCTTATCACGGCAAGGCGGCTCCTTCCGGAAAGACTGTTTCCCAGATAGCCAAGGGCCTTGGCTGGAGCTCATCCGTATGGGATTTCAGCGGCGAGTTGCCCGTGCTCAAGGGCAAATCCTCATCCGACGAGCCCGAGGCACCGGAACCCGGCGGACAGCTTCCCGACTTTGACGAGAACGAGTTTTAACCCTAAAACATGAACGGATTATGAAAACAAGATATTTCATCATCGCCTTGTCTGTTGCAGGAATCCTCTTCTCGTGCAACAAAGTTTCCCAGAATGACATCCCCGCTCCAAAAGAGCAGGTTACCATCACCGTTACCCTCCCTGACGACGCCACAAAGGCCGGAGTGGGCGAAAAGACCACCCTTTCATGGACATGGCAGGCCGGTGACAAACTCACCGTCGTGGGTGAAACCACCGAGATTTTCACAATCAAGCCCGGCTTCACCGCCAAGAAGGCGGAGTTCACCGGCGCAGCCGTGAAGGGCGATAAATTCAGCATCTACTATCCCGGACAGGAAGAAGCCGAGTCCGACTGGAGCGCCCAGGTTCAGAAGGGCAACAACAACCTTAACCATCTGAAATACGTGGCGGCCCTCAAGGACGTGGACAATTACCTCAGCTTCTCCTTCAACGAGGACTGGGCGGCTGAACACGGCGGCACCATCTCCCAGATCGGCGTGCTGAAGTTCGTCCTCACGCCCCCTGACGGTACGACAAGTATCACCGAGGTCTCCCTCTCCACCGACGACGATCTGTTCTACTCCGGCAACGGAGACGCAAAGACCAACAAACTGAGCCTTACTCTTCAGGACATCGCACTGAACCCCGGTGACGCCCTCACCGCATGGATGATTACATCCTGGAACGAGGCCACCGTCCCGGCCGGAACCGCTTATAAAGTGTCTATACTTGCCGATGAGAAAACCTTCACCCAGAAGGTTTCCAAGGCGGCTGCTTCCACGCTGAAATCCGGTGCCGTGAGCGTAATCACCCTCTCCAATGCATCCCTTTGGAAGGACGATACTCCCCGCTACGCTTCAGGTGAAGGAACCGAGGCTTCTCCGTATATCATCACCGAGCCCAAGCACATGATGAACATAGGCGAAGACCTTCTTGCAGGCGGCTCCACATACTTCACTCTCGGCGCCGATATCGACATGAACGGCATTACCTGGGTCCCCATTTCCTGCGCCGGCGGCAAGAGTATTGTGTTTGACGGTGGCAATCACACCATCAGCAATCTCGGCGACAGCTTTATCAACGAACTGGAAGGCACCGTGAAGAATCTTGTCATTGATGCGGCAACGGTAAGCGCAAGCGCCACAGCCGGTATCCTTGCCAATAAGGTTGCCGCCAATACAGAAGCAACTGTCAGCGGTGTCCAGATTAAAAACAGTTCCATTACGTCCACCTCTTATACGGCCGGACTCCTCGGACAAACCGACGGCAACCTTACCATCAGCAACAGCACCGTTTCCAACACCAACGTCACCTCCGATAACCTCGCCGGCGGTGTTGTGGGATTCTTCAACCACAGCGGTTCAAGCCACAGCCAGATGGACAACTGCTCATTCATAGGCGGAACCATCAGCGCAAAGGCAAATTACTGCGGCGGACTCATCGGCTCGGTTTCCGCGGCTCCTCACCATATCACCAACAGCCTTGTCAAGGACGCCACCATCAATTCCACCAAGGAACGTGTGGGCGGTGCCTTCGGACAGATTAACAGGGGTGGTGCACTGGTCGAAACCACCAAGGTGGAGAATACTAATGTAACCGGTTCCAAGAATGTGGGCGGCTTTGTAGGTGTTCTGTACGGCAACGCCAGCAGATGCTGCGTAATCGGCGGCAGCGTAACCTGCACAAACAGCAATCTTGGCGGTTTCGTTGGATATCCTGAAGGCAATGCCGACTATACCTGCACCGTTACCAACTGCTACACCACTACTGCAGTCAATGGCGGCGACAAGAACAATGTTGGCGGATTCGTCGGCCAGCAGCAGGGCACCTGCGACATCTCCTGCTGTTACGAGGCCTGCACCATTACAGGTACAGGCACCGGCGTTGGCGCTTTCATCGGCCTGCTCAATGTTGCCATCAAGTCTATGACCAAGTGTATAGCATGGGATAGCACACTGTCCTTCTATGGTGCAATCAAGACCGCAGGAATGGATGCCAACATTTCCAATTGCTACTATGGCACTGAAGGAACCATTTCCGCAAAGGCCCAGGCCCTTGGCTGGAGCGCCGATGTGTGGGACTTCAGCGGTGCAGAGCCTAAATTGAAATAATCATGCGCAAACTACAACGTATTTTTTGGATACTTGCCGTTATTCCGTTTCTGATTGCGGGATGCGACAAGCCCCATCATACAGAAATTCCCGGCCCCCCTGGTCCCGGTAACACCGAGAACCAGGGCGGGAACGAGAACCAAGGTGGTAACGAAAACCAGGGCGGAAACGAAAACCAGGGTGGGGGCAACACCCACTCCGGCCCCTGGGACGAGAACCGCGGCAAGGTGGTAAGGCCCGTCAACGGACAAGACGGATGGACTGTTACCACAGTCATGGAAGGAATCACATATTATGCATTCTCCTCCAGCAAGGAGTCCATCACCGGAGTGGCCCAGAAAGTCTTCGTCGTGGACCTGGACCTGAGCAATCCCAAATACGAGGTAAAGCTCACAAGAACGGCACCTTCCGTTTTCACATCCACCGTTCACGCCAACTACAATTCCATTGCCACAATCAATGCAGGCTATGAGCAGGGATCCATCTACATCCGCAGTGGCGGCTTGAATTATTCTCAGATTCCCAATACCGTAATCGGAGACACCGGTCAGGACAACTGGAAGAGCGAAGGAGCCTTCTACATCGACAGCAACGGTAAACCGGGCATGGTATTCGTGGGCTCTCCCAAGCGCGACGGCGTTGTATCCGGCATCAAGGGCGGAACATATGCCGAGGCTGTCAAGAAGCAGCGCGCCTACTACGATGCAATGAAGAGGGCCGACTATCCTTTCCTTCTTTCCAGCGCTCCTACGATGATTGACGACTTCGAGCCCCTTGGGGAAACCTTCTGTGACTATCAGAATATTACCGAAAGTCAGGCAAACAACCTGAATTCGGAGAATCTGGAGCACCACCAGAGGGTTCGCCATCCCCGTACTGCCGTTGCAATCACTGAGGACAACCACCTGATTTTGTTCGTGGTCGACGGCAGGCGCAAAGAACGTAAAGGCATGTCCTGCAAGGAACTCACGGATTTCCTTATCAGGTGGTTCAACCCGCAGTATGCCCTCAACCTGGACGGCGGCGGTTCCACAGCCATGTGCGTGGAAGGACTCAGCAACAGCCAGTACGGCAACAGCACCACACACGTTGTAAACTCCCCTATCGACGGCAGCGTCAATGGCCAGGAGCGTGCACGGGATACGCATATTGTTATTCTATATAAATAAAAGGCAGCCTATGAAAACAAGACATTTACTGCTTATTATGCTTGCAGCAGCGGCAATCGCTTCCTGCAAGAAACCCAATGATCCGGATCCCAAGCCGGGGCCCGGTCCTTCGGGCGAAACAGCCCTCAAAGTTACACTTCCGTCCAGCGGTCCCTTAAGCGTTTACCGCTGGGCTGCATCGGATGAAATCCGCGTCGGTGAAGGCGTGTTCAAACTTAAGGACGGCGCCGGAACCGCAACCGCAACGTTTGACGGCACTCCTGCAAAGGACAGCTATTATACTATTGCCTATCCTTCCGGCATTAAGGGCACGGACACATACCTTGCATATTCCCTCGTCGGACAGACCCAGAACGGGAATTCCGCCGACCATATCAAATGGGCGGCTCTCATCGAGGATGCCAGCACCTGGGAGGGCATCACCTTCTCCAAGGAATGGGCAACATCCAAGAGCGCGTCCTTCCGTTCCAACGGCGTTGTGGCCATGAACTTCACACTGCCTTCGGACATCGGCACTCTCAAGAGCATCACTCTTGAATCGTCCGGAGTGAAGTTCCCGGTTAACAACTCCGGCTCCGTCACTGCCGACGAACTGGTGCTCGGGCTCACAAATGTATCGGCCCCATCGGCCCTCAAGGCATATCTTGCCGTGTCGGAGAAAGAGGTTGATATTCCTGCCGGAGCATTGAGAATCAGCGTGGAGGGCGACATTACCTATAATATAATGATTCCCCAGGCCGTGAAGATGGGCGGCGGCATCCTGACCGAAATCACCGTCAGCACCGCTTCTTCATGGACCGCCTATACTCCGATCTCGGGGAAGGGCACAGAAGCTTCACCCTACATCCTGGAGTCGGCTGAACATATCGAGCAGATGCCCGAGCTCATGGAAGAAGGCAAGACCACCTGGTTTGAGCTCGGCGCCGACATCGACATGAAGAACATCCTCGAATGGGAGGCTATCAACGTTATCTCTCCTTATTCCAAGGCGGTCCATTTCGACGGAAAAGGCCATACAATTTCCAACTTCAAGTGCGATGCCGCCATCTATCCGAGCCTGTTCGGTGTCCTGAACGGCACCGTCCAGAATGTAGTCTTTGACAAGGCCGAAATCGACGGAAGCGGCAAGGCCGGCATCGTGGCCGGATACTGCGGCACCAAGGTTGGATCCGACTACGTCATCGGCAAGATTTCCGGCATCACGGTGAAGAACTCCTCCGTGAAGACGGACTCCTATGCCGGCGGTATCGTCGGACAGGTCTACTGCCCGACCGAGATTTCCGACTGTCATGCCATCAATACCTCCATCATTTCCACGGGTGAACGCGTGGGCGGTATCGTCGGACAGGCGGGTGTATCCAGCGAGAACGTGGGCATCACACTCAAAGAATGCACCGCGGAGAATGTGACCGCCGAAGCCCAGAAGAATGTGGGCGGGATCATCGGCGTGAGCTATGGCGATGTTCTCAAATGCACGGCCTCCGGCCACCTGACGACGAATCTTAAAAACGCCAAGGAAGTTTCCGTCGGCGGCGTCATCGGCCACCTGGAAAATGGTAACGCAGCCGACTGCTCGGCTTCTACCGTCATTGAAGTCACCCTCGAGGGCCGTGGACTGGGTGGATTCGTGGGCACCTTCAAGGCCGGAAAGATTGAGCGCTGCTACTCGACCGGAAGCGTCAGCGGCATTCACCGCAACACCGGCGGTTTCGTGGGCCTGATCCAGACCTCTCTCGCAGCGGCCACGATCGAGAACTGCTACGCCACCGGCAAGGTGTCGGCCAATTCCTATGAAGGAGGCTTTGTCGGCCTGGTGGACGGTCAGCCGTACGACGTCCTCATCAAGAACTGCTACTGCACCGGCGACGTCGTGGGTACGAAGTTCGGCATTGGTGGTTTCGTCGGCTTCCAGTCCTGCACCAAGTTCCAGGCCATCGGTTGTGTGGCATGGAATGAAAAAGTTACGCCCGGCGACATCGCTGAAGGGAGCTGGAGCAGCGGCGCCTTTGTGGGCGTTACCTACCCGCTGTCCACCATCACCAACTGCTATCGCCATCCCGCGATGGAACTGACGGCCTACTGGGTCCCGGCGGTGGGTTATTCCCATCCCGACGTCAGCCCGAGTTCGCCGCTCATCAAGCAGGACGGTACGCCTTCCAAGGCCACCTCCACGGCCAACGACCAGGACGGCTATCCGCAGTTCCCTTACCACGGGAAGGTCGCGGCTGCCGGGAAGACCCTTCCCCAGCTCGCTTCTGACGTCCTCGGCTGGGACAGCGCCGTCTGGGATTTCAGCGGAAACCTCCCTGTCCTGAAAAAGTAAACGGCGATGAAGCGAAACGCAATCCTTCTTTTTCTCGCAGCGGCGCTGTCCTCCTGCAACAAGACAGCGCCTTCTGCCGAAGTAGTTCCTCCTTCCGGACTGGAAATCAGCGGTGAAGGGACGGAAGTCGCCTTGGTCCAGGCTATGGTTCCCGTCGCAGAAGGCGTATGGGACCTCTACGGCCAGTTCCACAGCGGCCTGGTCAAGGTCGCCGAGACCGGTGGCAAAGAGTTCGTCTCCTTCAGGGTTAATCCCCTGAAGGAAGGACTCTGCCGGCTTCGCGTCAAGGCTGACAAGAGCTGGAGCCTTGTCCACATCAACAAGGTCTCCCTCGTCGTGACCGAGGGCGGCGTGGACGATCCCAAGACTGGAAACAAACCTCCCATCGAGGCCGTTTACGCGGGTGACGGCGTATGGACCGTACCGAAGTTGTATATCGGAACGGACCATGTCCGCTACCGCTTCCATCTGGAAACCGACGCGCCCCAGGAGCTTCAGTACTGGTGTGCCAGTTGGGACAACGCCGGCAGCCAGCCGACGGAGTACACGCCGGAGTACCTGAAGATTCGCGCCCTCGGAAGCACGGAATACGAGGCCCTCTACCTGAAGGACAACCGGGCCTGCTGGATGTTCCCTGCTTCCGAGACCGAGCGCCTGGCAGAGTTCCAGCTGTCCATGAATTCGGCCTCTCCCAGCATGGCGGTCAGTTTCTCCACAGCCCACATGGGCCCCAAGGCTGTGTTCATCGGCGACAGCATCACCTGGCAGTGGGGTACTTCCCCGAGAGAGATTGCCAAAACTTCGATCGTGATTCCGCTCTCCCCCCTGCCCTCCTTTCTGGAGGACAAAGGAGCGAATGTGAAGGTCACCTGGCATCCGCAGTTCTTCACCTCCAATGGCTATGTGGACAAAGGCGTAAGCGGCGAACGGACCGACCAGATGGTCCTTCGCTACCAGCGTGACGTGTTGAACCTGGATCCCCAGTGCGTCGTCATCATGGGCGGGACAAACGACCTCGCCAATGGCTACACAGAAGCTACTATCCTGTTGAATATCAAGAAAATGGCAGAGCAAGCTGAGGCGCTGAACATGAAGGTGGTCCTCTGCTCCGTCACACCCTGCAACCGCGAGTACTCCGCCCTGTCAAATCCCAAGACCAAGGGCGCCCATATCATCAAGTTGAACCAGATGATCAAGGAGTATGCCGACGAGAAGGGCTTCATCTGGTGTAACTACCACCCTCATCTGGTGGCAGAGGACAAACTCTCCATGCAGGAACGCTACTGGCTCTACGACGACCTCCATCCCAACCCCGATGCCTACACGGTGATGGAAGGCATCATCAAGCCCATCATCGACTCCCTGACGGAGTAGATGACGGAGTAACTGACAGAGTTGCTGACGAAGTAGCTGACAGTTTTACGAAAGCACGAGGCCGACCCTTCGGGGCCGGCCTCTGTGCGTGCGGGGGCGGCTTTGTGTGTGCGGGGCGGCCTTTGTGCGCGAGCGGGCGGGGTGACACTAGCTCGAAACGAGGACAGCCGTGAAATGGAAACAATTGAGCAACAGTAAATTATGACTTTCAACCTCTGCATTATGCAGAGGTTGGATTGCATAACTCATTGATGGATATGAGTTTCCATTTCACGCCTCGGAGGGCCTGCGGAAGGAACTGCTGGGGCTGCTGGTCTGGTGGTGCTGCTGGACTGATGGGTTACAGGCCTGCGGGGCTGCGGGGTGTTCATCAGCATCTTTGTAAACTGCTGCTATTCAACACCTTGCAAAGTAGTCGATGGACAGTGGCGACGAAAAACAGAGAGGTATCCATGATGCATTTCATAAGTTGTTGCAATTCAAAATGTTATGAAAACACCGATGGACAGCCCGGAGGGCATAGGAGCCGGAGAGGCAGGGGGCCGAGGATGGCATGGCCACCCTGTGCACCCCAGCCATCTGAGATGGCCGGGGACCCCGACGGCCGTGTTAGAGGGAGGGGCCCACAAGCGAAGCGCAGTGGGAAGGATAGCCCCGAAGGGGCGTACCAGCCGAGGCCCCCTGCCTGCAGGCGACTACCCGACGGGCGAGAGCGAGCCCTTCCGCCCCGACACCCTTCGGCCACGCCCCGCCGTGACCTGCGGAAGAAC
>JAEEGG010005676.1_pt1 | contig 29472 bp, 20 predicted proteins | sample 9134161 | NCBI WGS metagenome assembly JAEEGG01 (sample SAMN16246543, study PRJNA631951) | gut metagenome | biome: gut microbiome; feature: rumen; material: CR-attached | host: Bos | place: Iran: Karaj | collected 2018-10
TGCCATGCACGTTTTCTTCGAAATTTTAGCTCCTCTAATTCTAGAGTAATTCTAGGGTAATTCTAGGCAAATTCTAGGGTAACTCTAGGGTAACTCTAGGGTAACTCTATGGGTACCAGTAGGTAACTAGTAGGTTGCCAGTAGGTGACCAGTAGGTAACTGGTAGGTGACCCAATAATTCTCACCGATAAAGTCAAAACCGTTTCCCAAACAAAATAAAAAACATTGTTTTGTGTTATTAGGACAATGCGTGTGATTAGCGATTTCCCCTGGTACTTCTTCCTGCTGTGTCTCCTGGCGGGTGCGGCCTATAGTGCGGCGCTCTACTGGATGGGGCGCCGACGCTCGGTGTTCGAGGGCAGGACGCTCTGGGTGCTGACGGCACTGCGCTTCGTGGCGGTGACGGTGATTGCCTGTCTGCTGCTGGCACCGCTGGTGAAACGCGCCATGAACCAGCACGAGAAACCCATCATCGTGGTGGCGCAGGACAACTCGCAGTCGGTCGTGCTCTGCAAGGACTCGGCCTACTATCGCGGCGACTACGCCCGTGCGATGGAGCGGCTCGTCAAGGAGCTAAGGAAGGACTACGAGGTGCACTGCTGCACCTACGGCAGCACGGTGACGCAAGGCGACGATGGGGAATGGCAGCCCTCCTACAATGAGTCGTCGACCGACATGGCCGCCCTCGTGACCGACATCGCCGGCCGCTATGAGAACCGCAACGTGGGGGCTGTGCTGCTGACGGGCGACGGCATCTTCAACCAAGGGCTGAACCCTGTCAGCGCGGCCAAAGAGCTGACATACCCTGTATACGCGGTGGCTTTGGGCGACACGGCGACACAGCGCGACGCTGCCATTGCGGATATCCGCTACAACCGCATCGCCTACATGGGCAACCAGTTCCCGATGGAGGTGACCGTCCGCGCCACGCGCCTGAAGGGCGAGAACAAGGTGCTTACCGTCAAACATGACGGCAAAACGCTTTTCTCGAAGAATATCGGCTACGCTACCGACGACTATGTGACCACGGAGCCGCTGCTGCTGGACGCCGGCGAGGCGGGGTTGCAGACCTATACCGTCAGCATCGCACCGGCCAACGACGAGGTGTCGGTGCGCAACAACACGCGGAGCATCACCGTGGAGGTGATAGACGGACACCAGAAGGTGGCCATCGTCGCCGCCGCGCCGCATCCCGATGTCGCTGCCCTGCGCCAGAGCTTGGAGCAGAACCAGAACTATGAGGTGGAGACCTTCCTGGCCAATGACTTCAAGGAGCAGCTCTCCCGTTACGACCTCGTCATCCTCCACAACCTCCCCTGCCGCAACATGGTGTCGACACGGTTGCTGACATCGTTGCTGGAGGAGCGTGTGCCGGCCATCTTCGTGCTGGGCAACCAAACCGACCTGGCACGCTTCAACACGCTGCACCTGGGGTTGGAGATATATTCCCAGATTGACCGCCAGAACGAGAGCACTCCCGTCTTCAACGGCAGCTTCCCCCTCTTCACCCTGAACGACGACGTGCGGCAGACGATAGAGCGCTTCCCGCCGCTGAGCAGCCCCTTCGGCGACTACAAGCCGTCGGGCAACACGCAATGCCTTTTCACAGCCAAGGTGGGGAACGTGAACAGCGGGATGCCCCTCGTGGCTTTTGCGCAACGGCAGGAAACGCGCTATGCTTTCGTGGCCGGCGAAGGGCTGTGGCGCTGGCGTCTGGCCGACTACGCCGCCAATCAGTCGCACAACGCTTTCAACACCTTGGTCAACAAGATGGTGGTGTATACCTCCATGAAGGTGGACAAGGAGCGTTTCCACGTCGAGACGAAACCCATCTACCGTGCCGGCGAACCCATCGGCATCGAGGCGTCGCTCTACAACGACAACTACGAGCTCACCAATACGCCCGATGTGGAGATTGCGCTGCAGGGCGACGGGCAGCCGTCGCAGTCGTTCGCCTTCAACAAGACAGCCAACACATACAGCATCACGCTGGGCTCTCTGCCGTCGGGCCGCTACCGCTACACCGCCACCACGACCTATCGGGGCGAGAAACTCAAGGCCACGGGCAACTTCATGGTGGAGGAACTGCAGCTGGAGGATTTGAACCTGGTGGCCGACCATGCCCTGCTCAACACGCTTGCCGCCTCCACCGGCGGAGAGATCCTCATGCCGCAGGAGATGGAGCGGCTGCCCGAGATGCTGCGCCAACGCGACGACATCAAGACGGTCATCTACAGCCGCACCCGTTACACCGAATTGCTCAACCTGCCCTGGATACTTATCCTCATCATCCTGATGCTGGGAGCCGAATGGGCGGTGCGCAAATACAACGGAGAGCTATAACCCGACCATACACGCCATAATCCACCGACAGCCATGAAACTTCCCAAGATAGTGAAAGACGGAGCCACCCTGATTTCCGGCAACGTATGGGGACAGGCGATGGCGTTTGTGGCCTATCTGGTGCTGGCTCGCCTCTACACCCCTGCCGATTTTGCTGTCTACAATATCTTCTACAGCTACATCGAGGTGCTTATCATCGTGAGCACCTGCAAATACGAGCTCTCCATCGTGGTGGCCGACCACGACCGCGAGGCCGCCGCCACGGCTCGGCTGGCCCTGCGGCTGAACGCTGCCGTATCGCTGGTGCTGCTCACCGCCATCGCTGCCATCTATCTGCTCACCCCTGCCCGCAGCCACGCGCTGCCTGCCGCCATTGCGCTGCTCATCCCTCCGATGGTCTTCTTCTGTGGCACCACAAGGGTCTACACCTCCCTTTTCAACCGCTTCACGAAATTCGGGCAGATAGCGCTCTCCGAGATAGTCACCTCCACGGCGGGCATCGCGGCGAAGATTGTGGCCGCCTTCCCTGCCCTGCTCCACGCGGTGGGTTTGCCGCTGGGGACGGTGGTCGGCAAGATGGCCGGCAACGTCAACTACCTCCTGCGGCTGCGACGGCTGCAACTGCCCAGGGACATCACCCGCGAGGAGCTACGCACGGCAGCACGCAAGCACCGCAACTTCCCGCTCTACACCATGCCGAAGGAGCTGCTGAACAGTTTCTCCTACAATCTGCCGTTTCTGTGGATGGCCCTCTATTTCGACAAACCGGAGGTGGGACTCTTCGGCCTGGCGCTCACGTTCACTTTCCGGCCGGTCAACATCTTCAACACCGCCTTCGAGAAGCTGCTCTATGTGCGCACCGCCGAGAAGGTGCGCAGCCAGCAGAGCATACGCTCCGACATCGGCCGCTTCGTGCTGGGAGTCAATGCCGTCGCCCTGCCCGTGTTCGTGCTGCTGTTCTGCTTTGCCGAGCCCATCTTCACGTTTCTTTTCAGCGGCCGCTGGACGGGCATCGGCTACTATGTGCGTTGTCTGCTGCCGTGGGTCTATGTGATGCTCACCTCGACAAGCATCTCCTTCCTGGCCAATGTGTTCGGCACCCAACGGACGGAGTTTCTCTTCTATGTGGCATTGCTGCTGCTGCGACTGGCATCGGTGGTGTATGGCATCGTGGCCCATGACCTCCGTGGCGCCGTGCTGTTCTTTGCCCTGAGCGGCGCCGTCGTCTCCGTCGTCCTGTTGACGTGGTATCTCCTGCAAGTGCGCCGATACGAGAACCATCTCTGAATTAGCAGGATACCACCGCCGCAACAAAAAGCCCGAAACACCCTCAAACAAAACCCTCGGTTTTATGCCCAATAAAACCCTCGCTTTTGTCATCTATAAAACCCTCGGTTTTATTGACACCAAAACCGAGGTATCCCTTGGACGCCAACTTATTTTTTTGTCGAGTCAGTTTTTCTTTGTATTTTTGCAAACCGAAAATGAACACGGAGAAACACACACAATCATTGATTGAACGCCTGTCACCCCATCTCTTCTGGGATATTGACAAGGAATGTTTTGCTGCAGAGAAAAACTCCGCCCAACTCATCAAGCGCGTATTGGAATACGGTGAACTTGACGACTGGTGTGCCATCCGCGACTATTACGGACTCGACCGCATTGCCAGCGATTGCAAAACGCTACGGTCCCTACGTCCCGAAGCACTTTCGTTCGTGTGTGTTGTCACCGACACCAAAAAGGAGGACTACAGATGCTACAACTTCAGACAATCTTGCCCCACACTCTGGAACTCCTGAAAAGGTTGTCCTCCCAGCCCGAAATGCAAGGGCTGCGTCTCGTTGGCGGCACCTCCCTGGCGTTGCAATACGGACACCGCCAATCGGTTGACCTTGATTTCTTCGGCAAACCGATTGTCAGTCAAGATGAGATACTCGCCATGATGGGGCGACTGGGGGCGTACAAGCTGCGTAATCGTACAAAAAACATCCTGCAACTTATCGTGGACAACGTGATGGTCGACATTGTTGACTACAGCCAATACCCATGGATTGACGCCGCCATCTGTGAGGATGGGCTGGTATTGGCCTCGCCCAGAGATATCGCCGCAATGAAGATTAATGCCATCGAAGGCCGTGGCAGCCGAAAAGATTTCATTGATGTCTACGAACTGCTTCAACATTACACATTGGACGAAATTCTACAATGCTACTCGATGAAGTACCCCAACTTCTCCCTCTTTCGCGCCCTCCTAAGCATCACCTATTTTGACGACGCCGAAAGCGAAGCAATGCCAAAGATGTTCGCGACTGTTACATGGGACGAGATTAAAACACGCATCAATTCCGCCATAAAGGAATATCAGCAGTAGTAATCATTCCCACTGTGCTCCACTAAAACTGGAAATAGATGAAGGGCTGCAGGTCGGCGGTGATGAACTGGTAGACAATGAATACCACGGCGACCACAGCGACAGCCATGAGCCACAGGGGCATCTGGGCAAACCACAGGCGATAGCGACGCTTGAAGCGTTCGGGCAACCAGTGTATCACCATGCCGACAAGAAACAGTATGAAGACGCTGCTGTAGTTGGACACGATGGCAGGCACCTGCCCGAGATCCCACCTCCCACCTATCTGGTTCACCATATCGCGCGCCGTGCGCCACGCCACCTCGTTGGCCTCGGCAGGGTCAAGATTGCTGCCCGAGCGGAAAAAGAGACGGGTGAAAGAGATGAACAGGAAAGTCATCGCCACATTCCACACCATCTTGACGGGATTGCCCTGCTTGGTGTCGGAAGGACGGTCCTTGCGCACAAAGCGACATTTGCTTATCAGGATGACCAGCGTGTTGCCCACGAAATAGACTCCCGCCCAGACGGCAAAGAGGTTCAGCGCCGGCACTCTGAAGAGGGAGGCGAGAATCCACAGGGCGGCGAATATCACGGCGGTGACGATGACGCGAGCCCAATCGCCCCACTGTTTCCAATATTTGTAAGCCAGTATGCCCAAACCGTTGAGACCACCCCAAGTGATGAAGTTGAAGCTGGCGCCGTGCCACATGCCGCCCAACAGCATGGTGTCCATGTTGTTGATGTTGGTGTTGAACTCACGGCGATGGTTGGGGAAAAGCAAGTAGACGGCGACAAGCAACCCTGCCACTGAACTGACGACAATGGTCACCCACAGCGTCTTGGCCATCAGTGCCACCACGGCCAACATGCCGCCCAGGATGAGATAGGATGCCACCGTAGCTCTGCGGTTGCCACCCAAAGGAATATAGAGATAGTCCTTCAACCAGTTGGAAAGCGACATGTGCCACCGTTTCCAGAAACCGGCAGGATTGGTGGACTTGTAGGGCGAATTGAAGTTCTTCGGGAGGTAGAAGCCCATAAGCATGGCCACGCCAATGGCGATGTCGGTGTAACCCGAGAAGTCGGCATAGACCTGCAGGGAATAGACCATCAGCGCCGAGAAATTCTCGAAAGCGGTGTAGAGCGAAGGATTATCGAACACGCGGTCAACGAAACTAACGGCCAGATAGTCGCTCAGGATGATTTTCTTCATCAGCCCGTTGAGAATCCAGAACACGGCGATTCCGAACTGCCTGCGTCCGAGGAAATAAGGACGGTAAAGCTGGGGAATGAACTGGTCGGCACGAATGATGGGACCTGCCACCAACTGGGGAAAGAATGTGGTGTAGAAGCCAAAGTCGAGTATATTATCCGCATGGCGTATCTTCCGCTTGTATACGTCGACAATATAGCTGATATTCTGGAAGGTATAGAACGAGATACCTACCGGGAGCAGTATCGTTCCTGCATCGAAGCGTGGCGTGGAGGTAAAATGGTTGGCAAAGCGGGCCAGATGGTTCACCACCTCGAAACGGGTGTTGAACATGGTGTTGTACACATCGGTGAAGAAATAGGCATATTTGAAGTAGAACAAAACGGCGAGATTGACCACCACACCAACAATCATCCACACCTTGCCCGAGTGACGACCCGTGCCCTCCTCGGAACTCGCTGCATCTCGGTCGGCCAATCTGTCCATGCGGATGCCTATGCAGTAACCCAGCAGCGTGGAGAAGATGAGCAGCAACACAAAAAGCCCTGAGGTCTTATAATAGAAAAAGATGCTGACAAAGAAGAGGTAGGCGTTGCGGATATGCTTTCGGGTGGTGTCGCTTGGCGACTTGAGGGTTACCACCACCGCAAAGCCGACAAACACCAATAGAAAGAAAGCCCAAAAGTTGAACTGGGTAAACAACAGCGGGTGCGACTGGTCAAAGGAGAAGAGGTCAGTAAGAAATGTAAGGATATCTGTCATCGCTTTGAGTTGATATGCGGCGTTCGTCGGAATAGGTGCTGTTGTGGTTCTGCTCCTTTACGGGAGGTACAGCCGGTTGTGGCGCAGCGGCGCTTTCGGCCGCCCTTTGGCCACTATGATATTTCAAGCCCTCGATGAGAGCGTTGGAGAACAGGTCGGCCACCATCTCGTATCCTTTCTTGGTGAAGTGGACACGGTCGTACTGTGCCATTCCAGCAAGCCGCCACTGGTCCATTGACTTCAGACCGCCCATGACGGTGAATTGATCCCATACGGCACCCTTTGTCTCATCGGCCAAACGGTAGCAGATGTCGCGTACTTTGGGGCCGTTATTGTTCACGTGGTATGTTCTCCGCTTCACCTTTTTGAAGCTATCGTTGTTGGTAATGAATATAAAGGCGCAGTCGGGGTTGACGGCACGGATGGAGTCCACCAGCTGCAAGTAGTTGCGACGAAACACCTCGGGGTCGAAATTGGGGCCGCTGGCATCATTGATGCCTATACCAAAGATGACCAGGTCGGGATTCACCATACGTAAATCGTCGACCAGATAGGGACACCGCAGATAGTCGGGAACGGCAGCACCGTTGACGCCAATGGCGTGGTAGCTGATGCCGCCTTGCTTATTACGCAACAGCACTCCCCGGAGGGTGAACGACTGTCCCGAATCGCACGGCATCAGAATGCGCAACGTGTCGGTAGCGGCTGCCAGGTTGTACACATAGCGGTGCATTATTGTGTCAATACGAGAGGGATATAGGTCACGGCCACCGCACGACACAAAGGGAACAACGCCTTCGGGTGACTCGCCCAACAGTGTCACCTGCGTGGTAGCGAAATCATAACGGTCTTCATTGAGCGCAATGGAGATGCTGGCCGCAGAATCGCGCGCTGTCACAGCGATGCCGCAGAGCCCCAGTTTCTGCTGTGGTTCCTTGTACACATTGCGTGTCAGAGCAAGCGGATACGAACGGCTTACTTTGTAATCGGCAGGATTGTTGCACTTACGGGCGGCAGAATATGGGAAAATCATGCCGCGCGACCCCACCAGGTCAGGATAATAATACAATATATTACAGCGTATGCGGTGCGGCAATGTCCCACCCTGCACGTGCGACCCTCCGATATGGACGATATTGAGCGTTCCTTGTCCAGTAGCTGCTATGTGAAGCCACTTGTCAAAGAACTTCCGCATCAGTGTACTGTCGGGAGCTATATAAAGGTGGTTGGTGTCATAATTGATAAAACTATAGGAGGTGTCCACGACGACAGGGATTAGTGGTGGACGCACCGGCTGCTTGATGGTGCGTAGGGTTGTTGACATATAGGCCGAGAGCAACAGGTATGCCCCGATGCAGACAAGTACAGCGGCGCTCACTATCAACAATAGTCTTACTTTTTTCATTGTTTGCTTGTGCTTTTAATTCAGGTGTGTCAGCGACTCCTCCACACGGAATCGAACTGTTCGGCAGGTATGTTTTTCCGCAAATGGTAGAAATCGCTCATCTTCTGGAAGGCCTCTGCCAGACGGTCGCCCATCAGATTGACACCTTTCTGCGAGAAATGGATGTAGTCGCTTCCCGCCAAACCGTTGTTGACCCATGCCACCATAGAGTTCTTACCGCCCATGGCATGGTAAATGCTCCAGTAGGCAGCACCGTGCTCATTGGCCATTTGCTGCAGTTTGGCCACCATAGTGGGAAGGTAGAGGTAGGTGTGGCGCTCGCCGTTGATAGTAGTGCTCATGTCGGAAGGGCCGATAAAGAGTATGAGTGCGTCGGGGCAGGCCTCATGCAGACGGTCAATCTGTCGTCCAAGATTGGTCAGATAGGGTTCCAGCGCTTTGTCGCAACGTATGTAAGGTACCGAATTGCCGCCAAACTGCATGATGATGAGTCCCACATCAAGATTCCTATAGGCCTCGGTCAGTTGGTCGGCGTTAATCATCGTGAATTGCTGTCCCGAGCAGCCACGAAGGGCTATATTGTCAACCGCAACGCCAGGCCCGTCGTCAACAGTAATGCAGTAGATGTCGCCATCGCCCTGCAGCGAAAGATGGATGTCGGTAGCCGCAGAATCGAGCTGCCATGCAAAAGAATGGACGCCCTGTGACGAACATTGACGCATAGCGGGAGTGGAGAGTGTAGAGGTGCGGGTGGAAAGCGTCGCGGTCAGAGGGCCTGTGCCAGTATTGTTGAATATCACGCTGACCGTTGAGAAGCGCTTGAAACTTTCGGGCACATCTTTCGGTTTGGCAGCACTGACGTTCATTGTGGCACTGCCATACATATGCCAGCAACGCGCCATGAGGCCATAGTTGCCGTTGGCGCGGTAACTCTGGGTACTGTCACCACCATAGGACGACTGAAGTACCAGAGATCCGCTGGCATTCTGGTTCACCGAACGGGTGTACACCGTCTGTCGCAGGGGGAGCATACCCGGACCGCCACCGCCATACGTATTCTGCATATAGGCCCGCAGACGGTCGGTCATACGGTCCATCTCTATCTGTGAGTCGCCATAATGGAGTATGCGAATGGTACGCCCCTGCTGAGATGCTGTCTCCATCTGTTTGAACAGTGGGTCAAAGAATGCAGGATCGTCGTTGGGAAACCAAAAACGGGAGTCGCTGCTGTCAATGACATCGTGATAGTAATGAATCGAGTCGCAGATGTCCCGCATCAATCTCTCCTCTTCCTCTTGCCTCATCAACTCTTCGACACTCGCTGTTTTCTCTCTCACCAGCACTTTATGCAGGGATGGGAAACGTAGCGTCATCTTCCCGATGTTGATGCCGTCGCGGGGAAAGCATATACACAACGTCGCCATAATGGCAAAAACGATGCAAATGAACAGTAGGGTGCGTGAGGACTTCATTACGGAACCAATCAACTATATCTATATCTATTTACACTTCTTCTCGAGTTCTTCGATGCGTTTGATGAGGTCTTCGATATTGCGCATGTGTATTGTATTGCGCTTCTGCTGACGAGCGTCAATAGCAGGACTGCCCCATACGGTGGAGTCGGACTTGACATGGTGCGTCACACCACTCTGGGCCCCGACTTTCACGCGGTCGCCCAACTCTATGTGGCCAACAATACCTACCTGGCCGGCGATAACGCAGTTGCTGCCCACCTTGCCAGAACCGGCAATACCACTCTGGGAAGCCATAACAGTATTGTCACCTATTACCACATTGTGTGCCACCTGACACAAATTGTCAATCTTGACACCTTTATGAATGATGGTTGAGCCCATCGTGGCGCGGTCAATGCAGGTGTTGGCACCTATCTCCACATTGTCTTCGATGACAACATTGCCTATCTGGTCAATCTTGTCATAGGTGCCGTCCTCCTTGGGAGCAAAGCCAAAGCCGTCGGAACCAGCCACTACGCCCGCATGCAATATGCAGTTGGCTCCTACCATAGTGTTGCAATACAACTTCACGCCGGCAAAGAGTGTGGTATTGTCGCCGATAACGCAGTTGTCGCCCACATACGCTTGAGGATAAATCTTCACGTTGTTTCCCACTCTTACATTCTCACCAATGAAAGCGAACTGGCCGATATAGCAGTTCTCACCCACCGTGGCCGAGGGTGACACATAGGCCTGTTCGGCTCTTCCTGTCTTGTTGAGCTGCATTTCATTGTACGCTTTCAACAATGCTGCAAACGAAAGATAAGGATTGTCTACACGCACCAGCGTGGCGGCAATGGGCTGTTCGGGTTGGAAATCACGAGCTATGATGACCACCGACGATTTCGTTCCATAGATATAATGGGTGTACTTGGGGTTGGCCAGAAACGATATGCCTCCTGGCTCTCCTTCTTCAATCTTGCAAAGTTTCCACACTTCTGCGTTTGCATTTCCTTCGACAGTGCCGCCGAGCATGCTCGCTATCTGTTGGGCTGTAAATTTCATAGTTGGCGTTTCTATATTGTGTTTTGGGAAGCTTGACCGATGTTTGATACTAATCGTACTTGAACAGCTTCTTACATTCCGGCTTCCACATAAGGTTTTATTTTTTGGTAGGTCGCTTCGTCAATGAGGTTGACTTTTAAAAGGTCTTGCGGTTTCTCAAAGGTGCCGCCTTTCTGGCGGAACACAACAATTGCTTTGGCTTGGTAGAAATCCAGATACGGATGGCGGTTCAGTTCTTTTATGGTGGCGGTGTTCAGTTTCAATGGCCTTATGTCGGTGGTGTCAAGCGTCAGGTAGGGAGCAATTTCGTTGTAAAGTTCGGGGCTGAGGCCGTTCACCTCCAACAGTTGTTCTTTCTTGTAGAATCCACCTAATAAGTCGCGGTATCTGCAGATACGCCGTGCATAGACGGGGCCTATGCCACGCAGCTGTTGCAGGTCGAGGGTGTCGGCAGTGCTCAGTTCTATCTTTATCTGTTTCTTTTCGTAGGGTGTTGGTTTGTATTCCGTATATCCTGTATTACTCTGAGGCGTGCTATATCTTCCAGCAGTGTCTTTTCGGTAGTTGCAGTCTCTGTGGTAATATGTCCTGCGGTATTGGCTGCGTCGCGCGGAGTCGGCTCTGCGTGTTCTTACGACAAGGGTGTCCTCGTATTGCCGCACCATTTCTTCAAATTGCTCTTGCCCCATGGGGTCGTTGGCAGGTGCCTTGTGGTTTACCTCCCAAATGACCAGCACCACAACTGTAACAACCAACAATACGACCGTCAGCGCCAGGTATCCGCGTTTCAGTGATTGGTTCATGGCTATTCGTTGATTACCACGGTGCCCCGCTGATGGAGTACTTGAGGGTTCTCAAAGTTTTCATCGCTCACAAAGCCGTCACCCAATGTGACACGCTGGCCGTTGACCGAACGCACGGGGTTGTTTGAATATATGCGCCGCTCGTTGGAATTCCATATCAAATCGTCCAGATAGGAGGTGTCGCCTGTGCGGTAATCGATGATAACCACATTGTCGCGAGCCATCATCAGATTCTGGTCGTCGTACGAGATGCCGTAATCTGCCCTCATGTAGGCCTTCTTGGTGCGGTCGGCATTGTAGAAATACAGCTGCACTCCTTTGGGGTAGACGGTTTTGTTTTCGGGCTTTTGGTATATATCAATGACGGGGGCCTTGACCGACACTTGCAGCTCGCCGCTGACGGAGCGGATAATGTTGGCGTCTTTCACCTCCTGCGCCGGCAGATGCTGGCGGTTGAAGAAATTGACTTTCTCGATGTCGTTGACACACGAGGCCGCCATTATTCCACAGAGACAAAACAGCAGATAGCAGACGGAACGGTGCCATCTGCTATCTGCTGAGCCGAGCTTTGCCTGTGCCATTGTACAATGCTGTGCTTGCGTGACTACTTGCGAGTTCTGACTGTGGTGGACTCACCGATCCATCCCGGAACCACATAGCTGTGACCGTCAATCAGGTCGAGCATAAAAGCATCGTTCTGCTTGGGATAGTAGGAGGAGTATGTGCCGATAAGTTTGTTGGCTGCCTCGATATTCTCGGGCGAGCTGTCCACATTCTTGGCGCGGACGGCTTTGTCCACTGCTGCCCAGTAGGCGCTGCGGCCACCCATGCCGTCATCCACACTGCGGCTGCCACGGGCGTAGAGTTGGGCAATCTGCAGATAGGGTTCTCCTTTAGTGGGTTCCAGTTCGGCGGCTTTGTAGTAGGAGCTCCGCGCTGCAGAATAGCTGCTTTGGCCAGCATAGGCGGCACCCAACAGGATGTAGGCCTTGTAGAGGTCTTTGGATTCCTTGATACCTTCCACGGCGTCTTTCAGATATTTCACTGCCTCGCCGTACTTCTCCTTGCTGTAGCACATCTGACCCATCATGAACGCAGTGTTGGGCGAGGGCTCGAGGGAGTAGAGCTTCTCGGTGGCGTCGAAGAAGAGCTGCTCTGTGGTGCAACCTTTCTTACGCATGATGTTGGTGATTTTCTTCAGCAAGTCGACATTCTCCGACTCGGCGGCGAACTTCTTGGCGTAGATTTTCACCAGTTGGTCGCACGAGGCGAAGGGGGAGAAAGCGGCCTCAACATTGGCTATCTGCACGCGGATTTTAGCGGCCTCCACACTGTCGTCGAGCTTGGCCGTCAGTTCGGCGTCAAGCATATCGCTGGCAATGTCGTAGTTGTCCACCACTAACGAGGAGTCGCCATAACCTTTGACCACATAGTTGATGGTGGCCTCAAAGAACTTGTACACATAGTCGGCATCCTGCTTGCCGTTGCTGGCCTTGATGGCTTCGGCATAGATGGGATAGTACTGCTGCACGGCATCTTTGCCTTTCAGCAGTTCCATATCGTAGGCCTTCTTGAAGAGCACCTCGCCGGCCTCGCCGAAGTTGGCGATACGGGTGTCGTAGAGCGCCATCAGTTCGTCGATGTAAGCGTTGCGTTCTTCTTTGGTCTTGGCCTTGCTCATCATCTGTTTGAGGATGGTGGTGCCACGGATGTAGAGATTCTTGCTGCTTTTGGGGCAATTCTTGACCACCTCGCGCCAGGGCTCGTAGGCACCAGCGTAGTCTTTCATCTTATAGGATTCCTGATACAGTGAGGTGTTCAGCACACATTTGGCACTGTCTTCGGGGTTGCTTCCCCATTTCTGGGCGTTTGCCGTCAGTGCGGTGGCGCACATCACAGCGGCAACGATTGCAATTTTGATTGTCTTCATCTCTTTTGGTGTTATCTTTGTTTTTTTTGTACTTCTTTTGGGTTGTTTATTACATTTCGGGCATTCGCATTAGTTGTACTTGCGCTTCATGAACCAGCTCTCGCAGCTGCCCATGGAGAGACCTATGGAGAGACATTCGCGGCGCAGCAGGTCGGGGCTGCCGAAGTTGTCGTACGACAGCGAGAGCGTGAGCGACGAGCGTCCCCGACGCATAGGCAGGGTGAGACCCAGGCCGCAACCCCATTCGTTGAGCGAGTGGCGTTGGTTGTCGGCCATCTGAAGCTGCAGTTTGCCCGCTTCGTAGTGCGCACCTGCCGACAGGGTGATGCGGCGCACGTACTTGGCGGCATCGGGGTCGCCCAACAGCTGCAATCCCACAGCTGTGCCGAAATTGTTGTCGTATATGACGACTGTCTCGCCAAATATATTGCGCGTGTCTGTGTACTTCATCCCGCCAAATGTGGCGTAGGAGGCATCCACTGCCAGATTCCAGTGCTTGTTGTGTTGCAGCGAGAGACCGAGCCCTACCTTCATGGGTTGTTCCAATGTGCTGCGGTATTCGCTGCTCTCCCCTGCCGAGGGGAAGATGGTGTCGCGCATATACTCTATCGCCGCCGAACTGACGAAAGTGTATATAAGTGCGTTGTCCCTGACGGAGAGCGTCTGGTGCGGCGTCAGCGTCAGGCCTACGCCCAAGGTGTATTGTTCGTTGAGGGCGTGGGTGTACTGCAAGCCGAAGTCAAAGGTGAAGTTGCTCAGCCGCGTGCTCTTCCCGCGACGTGAATCTATGAAATGCGAGGTGTCGTTGTTGAGGAAGTCGTAGGTAATGGCACGCTCTATGGTGCCGCAGAGATAGTTGGCGTTGAAACCAATGGCCAACTCTTTGCCGATGTTGAAAGCGTTGCCCCAGAAGATGCGGCTGGTGCCGCCGTTGCCGTCGTAGATATTCTTCATCTTGCCGTACTGCTCGTCCGTCAGTGTCTGCACCGACTCGTAGTTCACCTCGGTCAAGGGCAGCAGACCCAGCGATGTTTTCCACCACTTGGTCAGCGGGAACGCCACCGAGAGGTACCCGATGTTGCCGTCGCCGTCGCTGATGGAGCTGCTGGGGTCCTGCAGACGCACCATGTCGAGCGACAGCCCCATGTCGAACACGAAGCTGGCGGGCTGTATGGCAGCGTAGGAGGCGGGGTTGAACGGGTTGACCATGTTGGTGGCCGCACGGGTGTAGACCACGCCGCCCATCGATGCCGCGAAGGGCAGGTTGTAGGGCAGATGGCTCATACCGATGCCATACTGCGAATAGGGGGAATTGATGCCGTTCTGGGCCGACGCACCTATGGCGCCGACGCCCGACAGCAGGATGCAGAGGAGAATCTTGATATATCGCATATTCAGGTATTCTGTGTTGTTGTCTGATTCATTTTTCCAAGTTCGTTGAGCCCCTCCATCAGGAGATGCTCGCAGCGTTCCGCCTTGCGGCACATCTTCGGGAGCAGCGTCGCAGCGTCGCCGCCCGTCATGAGGACGTTCATGCTGCCGCCTTCGTCCGCCAGGCGTCCGATGTAGCCCTCCAACTCCAGCACGCTGGCGTTGACACTGCCGCTCATCATGCACTCCTCGGTGGTGGCGCCGATGAGGGGAGCGTCGGACTTGACCTCCAGCAGCGGCAGGCGAGCCGTGAGAGTGTGCATCATCTGCAGTTTCATGGCCACGCCAGGTAGGATGGCGCCGCCGCGATACACGTTGTCGCCGTCCACATAGTCGACGGTGATGCAGCTGCCTGCGTCGATCACCAGCAAGGGCCCTTCGGCGTAGCGGCGACGGGCTCCAGCCACCACGGCGAGACGGTCGGCTCCCAAGGTCTCCGGCGTGCGGTAGCCCACGAGGAATGGCAGTCGGGACTGCGACGACACGAGGTGCAGGTGCGGCAGCAACGCTGCGGGCAGCACATCCGTCCATCGGGGCGACTGCCCGACCACCGCAGCCGTCACGCGCTCCACGGGGTAATGGCGGCACAGGGTGTCGACATACACAGCCAGCGCCTCGGGCGATTTGTCGAAACGGTTGCTCCACAAATCCACCATACGGTCGCCCTCGAAGAGTGCCGCCTTGGTGTTGGTATTGCCTATGTCGATGGTGAGGTTCATTTGTCCTGTTTGCCGTTAAACATGTTCATTGCCCTGTCGGGGCCTTGTGTGGCGAAAGTCTTTATCATCTCGGCGGCCTGCTCCAGGCGGGGTTCGAGCACGGCCAACTCCTCGGGGGAGAACTGACCGAGCACGTAGTCAATCTGGTGACCGCGGCTGAAATTGTCGCCCACGCCGATGCGCAGACGGCAGTAGTTGGGGCCTATCAACTCCTCGATGTTGCCGAGGCCGTTGTGTCCGCCGCCCGAGCCCTGCTTCTTCATGCGCAGCGTCCCCACGGGCAGGGCGATGTCGTCGACCACCACCAGCAGGTTCTCCATCGGCACCTTCTCCATCATCATCCAATACTTCACCGCCTTGCCGCTGAGGTTCATGTAGGTGGTGGGCTTGAGGAGTATCAGCGTGCGGCCTTTGTAGCGCATCTCGGCGCGATAGGCGTGGCGTTCCAGCTGGAACTTCACCTCGGCGCTCTTGGCCAAGGTGTCCACGGCCATGAAGCCGCTGTTGTGACGCGTGCCCTCGTATTCGGCGCCCACGTTGCCCAATCCCACAATCAAGTATTTCATGTTCGTTTCTTCCTTTTTGGCGGTGTCTTTTTCGGAACTGACGCACTCCCGTGGCTCCGCTCCATTGTTGGAACCGAGTGACTTGCAGAGCGTTATTATTTTTCTAATTAGTTTCATTACTAATTAAGTAAACTGCAAAGATACAAAAAATAGTGATTCCGACGCATTCCCGCATGGGGAAAAAGCAAAAAGCGCCCCCGATGAGGGAGGCGCTTTTGCCCGTCGGCCCACGGTGGTGGGTCGGCTGTGGCGGGCGTCACTCGCCGAGGTCGCCGCCGTTGTCGTCACCGCCGGGGTTGTCGTTGCCACCACCGTTGTCGTCACCGCCGGGGTTGTCGTTGCCGCCACCATTGTTGCCGCCGCCATTGTCACCGCTGCCGGGGTTGTCGTTGCCACCCGGATTGAGAGGCGTTACCACCTGGTTGGCCGAGTCGTAGAGTTCCACCACAGTACCGTCGGCATAAATGCGACGCACCACGATGGGGTCGATAGTGCCGCTGGTAATCAGCATCTCACTGGGCCACGCACCAGTAAGATAGTAGGGGTTGCAGCCGTTCAATTTGGAGATGACAATCTTGTCGGGATGGGCGGCAGCATAGGTTGTAATTGCCGTTGCAATGTCGCTGGCCGTCACATCCTCCCCACCCACCTTACGAGTGGCCAAGTCGGTCAGCGCCGGGACAAAGCGTTTGAAATTGACCTTGCGAAACGAGTGTAGCGGAGAGCGTCCACCTATTGAACTAAATGCCACGTTAATCACATCACGGTACATGTTCATGTAGATGGACACCATGCCCATGATATGCGCCATAACCAGCTGTCCGTGTTTCAGGTTATGCTTGACCGCCAAGCTGTCGAATTGATACATGTACACTTTGTTCTTCACCGTGCGGAAGCCGATGTTGCCTGTGTGTCCGTGGATGGGACCTAAAAATGATGCTATACTACTCATTGTTTTTTCTCCTATTTTTTGAAAACCTGTTTTGGGGTTTCATTGTGTTATTTTGATTTTAATTGTTTTTGTTGCGGTGCTGCCCGTAGGCACCTCTCTTTTTTCTTCGGGCTGTCATCTTTGCTTTTGTTCTTTGTTTTCTATGGTGGCATGGTCACCTCCTTTCTTGATTCTTGTCTTTTTAAATAAGTCCGCTCAACCCTATTCTTGCGGGGAACTGCAACTGCAATCTTCTCTCATCGATTACGCCGCAAATATACACCTGTTTTTCAAAATATTGACACAGCGCCCGATTCTTGGACAATATTGGACAACACAGGACTTTATTGGACACCGTTGGACTCAGGAAAAAAGGTGCAAAATGACGTTATCCGCCTTGGAAAATGACAAAATTGACATTTCAATACGGACTAATGGTTGTGAATGCATTTAACGATGTATAATTCAATAAATTATAATAAAAACAGCAAAGCCAATCCAATAGGGAATGGCTTTTGCATCTGTCGAATAGCCAACCTATACGATAGGTTTGGGACGGTGTAAGGGGAACTCTCTGCGTTGCTTGAGAGCAGCCACAACCTCGTCATACCTAAAATAGGGATGGCCTTTGACTTTAAACTGGTATGGATGTAGCAGCCCTTCATTGATGTAATTATACACCGTGCTGCGGCTGATATGAAAGTGTCTAAGCATATCAGCCATATCCAACCATTCACTTTCAATGGAATTCCTGTCCATGATGAATAGCGTTAAATTATGCACTTTATTGGTTGATGGCGCCATGCACTGGTAGTGCGTAATAACCCTTGCATGTCACATAATTATTCGTTCCTTGTACAGTGTTTTTCTTTCCCTTCCATAGTGTTGTTTTATTATTTGTGCCATTTCATTGGCAGTTAACAAGGCGACACCCGACAGAATCCGATACACCGCATACTTCCACATCTATCCACTCTCAAGTACTATTTACGTAGTAATATATATATTGGCGACTTCGAGATAATACCAGATGGGGGACATGTTTTATCCATCTGTATCTGAGACGTCATCCTACATGATTTTTTTATAGCATCCAGCCATATCAAATAATTTTCATATCTTTGCAGCATGGTTATGTGGACACGAAATAGTAGCTGGCATTCCATAAGTCCCTCTTCCGGGCATCAGAGGCGTGGTGCAAGCCCGTATATAGAGCCGAGTTACAGCAACACTGACTCCTCATATCCACGATTAAGTATTTACACTTGCAACCTTGCGGAAGTAACGGGCCGGGGCGACCTTGGTCGGGCTTTGCCGAGACGCAGGAATGCCACAGATTGCAACGGGAAAGAAAAAGACTATGAATCAGGATTTCACTACTACGGAGCGAGGTATTACTGGAGTGAATTGCTGACAGGGTGGCTGAGTGTTGACCCGATGGCGGACAAGTACCCCTCAATGAGTCCGTATAATTATTGTGCGTGGAATCCGGTGATGCTTGTTGACCCAGATGGTAATGACCCTATCTATGGAAAAGTAAGAGGTGTTGTGTCAAAGATTGGTGACGACGGGAAAAGCGATGGAAAACCATATTTTGTAACGGGGTGGACAAAACATAAAGTGCGCCGTGCTACTTTTCTAGGGCGTAATTATACTGATCCCTTGACACCATCAGAAAATGTGTTTCATGTGCCAACAGGCAATGTTGCAAATGCTGTGCAAACAACAATTGACCTAGTTAAACAAAGCGAAGAATGTAATAATTGTCCTTGGACACAAGTGGAATACGGTGCCCATTCAATGTATGGCGTTGATAAAGCAATAATATGGGATCCCGGAGAATCCATGGAGCAAACAACATTCACTGGTAATGAAAAGTATAGAAGATGGTCAATTACGCCCTTTATAAAGGACGGTAAACCTACGGGAGGAAATTCCTCTGACGTAGAGTTCGTTTGGCATGTTCAACCAATAAATTCCATACCTTCACAAGCAGACAAGAGTGCTGCTTTCCACTTCACGTATAATGGTGGTATGGAGAATGCAACATGGTTTGTGGTCGGTGCCAAAGACGGAAAAGTTTCGTTTCTCAGTGGATTGGGTAAAGTACATACAATTGACTTGAATGACTTTCGGAAAATGAGCATGCTACAATAAAAAACAATGGAATATGAGAAGAATTGTATTGTTCCTTACGTTTGTTTTTTTGATTAATAATTATGTTAATGCTCAATGCTCTTGGTTGCGCACAAAATATCATGAAATCGCCTTCCCCAGGATGGTGAAAAGTGAATTAAAACTTGCTGAAAAAGCAAAGGACGATACTGTATATGTGATTTGTTTCAATGCAACTGTCCACAACCCTGACAAAGTATTCCCACATATATTATGGTATCACGAGGGAGGTTCCATTGTCGCTTATAGGATAAAGCCCTTCTATAAAAGAAAATACATTATACAAGACACAGCAGCGACATATCGTTTAGACGCTTTGCAGCATTTGGATTGTTGTGATCATGGTGGGTGGGATTTGTTAGAGATGTATATACATGGGAAATGGGTAAAAAGTGTTGCATATAATCAAGAATGCATACTTGAAGGCCATGCCGAAAAAGAATTTGGAAAACGTCTTCAAAATGACATTGTAATATTACGGGAATGCGTCCCAGGGTGGATTATTCATCCACATGAGCGACCTATTTGAAAAGAGTAGATAGCTGTGAACAAAAAAACACAACAACTAATTGAGTTATCCAGTACATAAAACCGATCATCAAAGCCATTCCGTTTCATGGTCTTTTTCCCGTTGGAAAACAAAGAGGAAAAAGGCCATGGAATGGCATGATTTTGAGGGGTGATATTATGTGCTGGAGTGATCAAATAGTTGTTTTTTGTTTGAATTATTATAGGCTGCACATTCTTCTGTCATCGGCTTTTGCAATAATGTCCATTTATAGGGAGTGAATATTCGAAACGCCTGCAAAGATAGCCATCCATGTCAGAAACGACGGTTTCAATAATCACTTGGTTCAACATTAGTGACTTGCCATTTTCCCACAAAATACTTTCACCCCAAACATTGGTAAAAACATTCATTGAAGAAAGCATTTTCTTCATCGGTAACTTTACTATGGCTATGCTAATGAAGCCCTCTTTGTTTTGATTAATATAATTAAAAGCGACATTGAAATCAATAGGGCTATTCAACAACAAAATACGTTCTGTGTTTGTTGAATTAATGATGTTGTAACTGTCTGCACTCTCGCCTAACTTGAAATATAGATTTGAAATCACGCGACCTGATTTCATGTTCAGCGTATCCATTTCCCACAACTCGGTACTTGGTACAAGATGCATACACACTATCAAGGTGTCTGGAAAATAGAAATTCACCGAGGTGTCTCTTTCGTACCAATAATTTTGCCAAAAACAGACCTCAGATTGCTTACTTATAGAATCATTGTACAAATAGGGGATTATATCCCATTTGTCACAACTTCCACTAGCTTTAGATTGTGCATAAATGCAGGATACGTGCACTACAATAATCACTAGAAAAAAAATGCGTTTCATGTCAATGATGCGTTTCTTCAGTTATTTCTAAAAGTGGGAGTACCTTACCGGAAAATCCTTGAAGATGCATATGGTGGTGATGATTGGGGAGAGCTGTTGTTCCACCTAAAAATGGGCTACTACCTTTGGGATCAGTCGAAGTAAAAACATTGTTGAATCCAAGACCGAAGTTCTTTAAGGAGTTTAGTAGGGAAATGTTGTACGGAATGGAGGTGTGGTCAGCGGGTCTGTCAGCATGGGCTCCTGGATTACCATCACTATTATAATATGCTATGTCGATTGCGGAATGCCGATTTGACGTTCCAGAATGCGTTCTATTACTGCTCATCAATTGATTGAATCTGACAGGCTGTATATTAGAGGATGTATTGTCATCGTAGAAGTTCTGAATACCGCCAAGGAGACCTGCAAATGCATCTTCCTCAAAATACAAATTTCCACTATTTATATTTAACCAACTGAAATGATTATTTTTCCCTGAGCTTGTATTCCCTATAGCAACCATGTCTTCACATTTGTCATTCTGAGAAACACTGTAAGTCCCCAAATCCACTTCTGTCCCATCATCTCTGATATATGTGTATTTATTCGTATTGTCATATGTTTCTTCCTTGAAAATCTGACCATTTTCAAATATTAAATAGTTATCCATTTCTCTTCCATCTGGGTCAACTAACTTCACTGGATTCCATGCACAATAAGCATACGGGCTAATACTTGGATACTTATCCGTCATCGGGTCAACGGAAAGCCAGCCCGTCAGCATCTCGCTCCAATAGTACCGTGCCCCGTAGTAGTGAAAACCTGATTCCCAGTCTTTTTCTTTCCCGTTGAAAGTATATACTCCCAAAAGTGGGTAACGGGTCTCGAAGTGGTTTTGGAGATCTACCCAGTCCTCACCGTAAGGCAGGTAATTGAGTGTCTGTGTCACATTCCCTGCATCATCAGTAAGATATGATGTGGAGCCGAGGTGGTCGGAATGATAGTAAAACGCTGGCTCTGCCTCGTCACGGCCATACTCATGTTTGAGCACCGCATAAAGGTTGGCAACGCCTTCTGTCCATATTTCGCCACCGATACACCCCATAAGCGTGTTCTGCATACCTTCCTGCTGGTACGCGTATTGCGTTTCATAGTTTTCGGATAGCGACGGGACGCTGTCGTCAATGCTGTGCCAGTCGACATGACTGAATCCGCCGCCTATCTTGCTGCATATACGGTTCGCCCCCTCGAAGTAATGCTTGGAATACCCGTTCTTGTTGAGAGTGATGAGTGCCGAGGCATAGAGTGTGGGATTTCGCATGTAGGTTCTCATGGCAAGGTCCTCACCGTTTTGGCGTATGTTAAGCTTCGTGGAGGTAATCTTGAAGTTACGGTCACCTTCGGCAGTGTAGTTGTAGTAAGCCGCTATTCCAATATCACCACCCGACATCTCTGCATATCCCTGCAACCGGTTGTCCTCGGTCCAACATAAGCGACGTTCTTGAATAGGGTCACCACAGCGAGCATTAGCCATGTTGCCGTTGGCGTCCCAATCAAACCAGTTCGAAGTACCAGACTGTGCATCCAACACTTCATTTATTGCAAATGGATTGTCTGTTTGATAGGCGTAGCTGTTTTGATAATTCACAGAGTGCCAGCCAACCGCTGTATTTATTCGTTGACTGCTGACGTTCTTCGTCAGTATGCGTCCTGCCGGGGAGTAGTTGTAGCTTGCATCGTAGCCAAGACTATTACCATAGCAGTTGGCATTACCATTGGAAACGACAAGGCGGTTAATGCTGTCATACCCAAAACTCTGGCTCCGCCTGTTGAGCCCGTAATCATTAATTTGAAGTATGTTACCCACAGAATCGTAGCTGTAATTAATATTTTGCAAATACTGTCCTGTTCGGGACGAATAATCGTTCAAGTTGTTTAGACGACGGTTGAGAGGATTGTAATTGTAATGCGTTTCTACGTCGTTGCCATCCTGCTGATAAATGCGCTGGCCATACAAATCATAGTACAATTGCTTGATATATTGTGTGGTGGCCTGGCCAGGTTTCGTACCCTCAATGTGGTTCACGTTACCCCCTCGGTCATAGTAGTATCTTACCTCTTCGCTGTCAGGGTACAGGATACTTTGCACACGTCCCCAGCTGTCATACTCCCACCGTGTCTCCAGTGTCAAGGTCTGCTGGCAACCGGGCTGCACATATGTGTGACGGTTGTAGTTCACGTTTCCCAAGCTGTCGTAGCGAAACTCTTGTACCCCTGTAGCGTCCTGTTGCCGTACCAGACGACCTGCACTGGTACCACTCCCTGCCGTGTCGTACTCGTACCACACATTGTTCCAAGGACGGTTGGAGTATTCGATGCGGACAGGTCGAGAATAATTATAATAGTATTTAATGGACTCGCCGCTGTTCTGTGTCTGCTTAGTCATGTTGCCTGCTGCATCGTATTCCCAGTGTGTGTGCCCTGCTGACGGGTGGTAGCGGTCGGTGCGGCGTCCTCCAAGGTCGTAATCATGACGTGTTTTATTGTCTTCTGGGTCTTTTGATGTGATAAGCTGACCTACAGCATCGTAATTGAACCTCGTGATACCTCCGAGGGCATCTGTGACCTGGGTGTTTAGCTGGCGTGCGTCAGTGTATAGGTATGAGGTGTGGCCGTTCTGGTCAGTGACAGCGTTGAGAAAGCGCTTTATTCCATCAGCATCGGGAGCAATGGAATAATTGTTGCGTGTTGACGTGCCGTCGGCATAGTCGGCCCTCACTATACGGTCACGCCAGTCGTAAGTATAGAACGCCTGCCATTGTGCCTGATCCATATTCAACATGGTGTCGCTGGTGTTGATGAAGCTTTCTTCTTGCAGGAAGAACTCCTTCAGCTTGCGACCCAAGCCGTCATAGTGTACCGTGCCGCCCACGGCACGGGTCTCCATGCCGTAGCTCTCCACGTCTTTCTTCACCTGTATGATACGCCCGAGACCGTCGCTGAAAGTCACGGTGTTGATGTCGTTACCCGGATGGGCAGGATCGTAGTTGCGGGTGCGTGCCCAGAAATATCGTGCAGTGTTGGCCATGAAACCAGGTTGGGTAGGATGCCGAGGGTTGAAGAAGCGGCGGCTGTACCAATAGTCGTACTTCACCGTGTAAGGGGCTCCGGAAGCCGCCTCTCTGGGAGCCACAACACGATCAACGCGTCCGTGACTGTCATAGCGATAATACATAGGGACACCACCCATGTCTATTGTACGCAGAGGTTGCTGCCACCGGTAAGAGTAGTCAGCACTGCTGGTATGACCTTCGGAATTGGATACTCTGATGGGCAAGGAATGGGTCACTGAATCGTATGTGTAGTCAATCCGATAGCGTCCACCCGAATCCAGGTTTATGGCAGGAGTCGTCACGGTTGCCACGTTGCCGTAGGTGTCGTATTCGTATGTGTACAACGACACGGGACTTGGGCTGTTGTCAACCTGCAGTGTTACGATACTGCCTTCCGTGTTATAAGAGGCTGTGCGATGGCGATAATAAGGAATATATAGTTCTGAAACATTGGCCACAATATATTTTATTGTGTCAAGCGCGTAGTCGAGATAGACCGTGTAGTCGTCTTCACTATCGCCTAGGTCACCATCTTCATCCACTTGTACAACATTCCCGTATGCGCCATATTGGTATTCGCGTCGGGTCGTAATGATGGCGCTGCCAGTGTCTTCTTTATGACTAGTCTCTTCAACAGACACTGCGGGCCAACCGTCGCCTTCGCACCATGCAGGAAGGCCAGTGCCTAGCCAGTGTCCGTCTTTAAGGTCGGCATCGCCATAGGTGTAGCGTGTCTCGACAAAGCCACTGTCTGTGGGACTAGCTATGTGTTCGCTGATCTTTAGTCGATTGTGATAATAGTCACTGTTCATGTACTCTTGGGTTGTGACTCGGTAAGCGTCTCTTTCGACGTAGTCGCCTTCAGATGCGTATTCTTTGATAGTCACCATTTGGTAACCGTAGTCGTCCCGTTCATAACGATTGTAGGTACGGTTTCTATACTCAATCGTCTTGAACAAAGTGCTCTCTCCATCACCATCATATCCATCATATACTGTTATAGATGTCATGTCCCAATGGCGACGGGGACTTTCCGGGCTGCTCTCACTTAATGCATAGTCAACATCATAAACAGCCCCTGCAAAATTCGTCACCGAACGGAGCATATTGGTCTTGCCAATGCGTGAATAGCAAACCCATACCTGATTGAGCAATGGGTCATTATACACATAGTCAACATGTCCGTCGTTATCCATGTCAATAAACTCGGCTTTAGTGTAGCACAATGAGGCATTACCTCCACCACTTGCAGAGCCACCCACTTTTAAAGGATAACCGAAGATGGAGAATTGAGCATCACCTGTAATGGTGGCATTGACACTGAAAGATTGCGAATTGCTCTGGTCAAGAATTAGAGTTCCTTGGTAATTGTTTGGTGCATAAGTGCCGTCTCCCCGAACTATCGCAATGTTACCGCCCATCAGAAGACGGTCCTGCAAGCCATCACCGTCAATATCCACCAGGGTTTCCAATGTACTATTCTCTGATAGCCCGGTGCTGAGTCCCCCTGAAATGCTGGTGTTGGCGATGTTTATGCCAATCCCCCCGGAACCAGAAACGCTTTGAGATATGTGTATCTCTGGCATATGCCTATGGCAACAAGCTGTGAAGCGGTATCCCATATTATAACGCACACTGTCATTGGCATAAACGATGTCAGGCAAACCGTCGCCATTGATGTCGAGGAAGGTATTTTTGGTGCGGTCTATGCTCACTGCCCCGTTGTTTACCGAGGGGGGGGACACGGATACAGCTGACTGCCCTTGGGTGGTGTGTATGGTGCGGGTGCGCTTCATGTTCGATTTTGATTCAGGCAGTGCACGGAAGAAAGTTCCGTTGAATGCCCTTCCATACGAATAGTTGTTGGTGCGGTTGACACCATCACCGTTGACTGCATAACCACGAGTCAGCGTACTGAGACCTCCTTGCGCCTTGCTATATTGTATCTCTTTCTCGGATACGACGTCTGGATAGCCGTCCCCGTTAAGATCCATGAAGTCGCTCAACAGACGTGAACGCCCGTGGTTGGCAGACTGGCGGCGAAGGGTGAAACCGTTACCCTTGGTGAGTACCATCTTGTTCACTGCCTTCAGCGGCTGGCCAGGAACCACCACGGGCAGCGGACTCTGGAACATGTCAGGGCCTGACACAAGCACCTCCGAACCTAATTCTCCAGCATATTGTGATTTTTCGGCATTGGCTTCACCATCGAGAGTGCTCAGTTCACGCGATGCAGACACAGCATCGCCATAACTAATCCAGCAATCGCGGAATCCGTCTGCCTTCATCTCGAAAAAGTGTCCAGACAGAGGGTTTAATGTTCCGCCTCCTAAATCCAACTCGGGGCTGTCGCTCTGCAAGACTGAGTTGGTGTCAAAGTTGTTGATGCAGTTTTCATCGGGACGGGGCACTGCGTTGGTGTCGGTATAGTATTCAGGAATCCTAATCAAATCTGGATTAATGAAAAGTGCAGTGCTGTTGTTTGACTTATAACCGAACTGTCCCCATCCACGATACAGCGTGCCGTGGTGCTTGACATCATCGCTGGAATATTTGGCATACCGACCTGCCCGGCAGGTGGTGTCGCCGTTGTTGAATCGCACTGTTATCCCTTCTATCTCATCCCCTATGGTCGGGGCTGCCTGGCAGTCAACATAGTACCGTGCTGATGCCTGCAAGGGAATCGCCGGTACCACCACGGTACCCTGTCCACCTGCTATATAGACGGAATCGCGGTGGACGAGGAATCTGCTTGCGCTGTCTTTAACTGTCAGCCGCAGCCATCCCTTAAAACTGGGCGGCACGACATTGACTTGCATGGCAGTGATGCGAGACAACCCGGTGACAGGAACGCTTGGTATGGCCAGATAGTCGTTATATTCGCGGTCCACAGCGGGGTACCATACGAAATTGTCTTGCATGTTGGTGTCGGCAAGGCACTCTGTGAGCTTCGTGCTAGTACTGGAGAGCAAGCGTACGGTGTCGTGGGTCTCTATGGCTGACCATCGGACTTGGCCACCACCAGGTGCGGACAGACGCAGGAAAAGTCCTTGATTGCTGGGAACAGTAATAGTGTCAGTAAACCAATGCTGTGTGTCGTCTCCCACAGGCAGTGTGGCTATGACGACGCCCTGCTCTGTGCCTGCGGCGTTCAAGTCCCGACGCACCAGAGTATACATAACGGGCTGCGACAGAGGGACTGTGGAATGAACAAACATGCGTACCTCATATATGTTATTGCAAATCGAACCATCGACATCCCCGATGCTGACAGGAATAGTACCGTCAAGCATGAAATCATCTCCATAGTCGAATGCAAATACTGAGTCTCCTACAGCATCAAGAACACTAAGGTCGGTAACACGGCTGCTGTCACGCAGGTACGCCTCGGTATATCTGACGTGGGGTGTCCATTCCACCTCATCGTATAACCGTTTGTCAACAGAGTTGATGCGAAAGTATATGGTATCGCCTTCCTCCACGGTCGTTTCACCATTGATATCCTGACCGTTATTGTCAGGCGTTATTGTGGCCGACGCGATGAATTGCGTTGTGTCGCTGGCTTTATGAACGCTGACCCACACTCCGTCGTCAGTACGTGTCATCTCCCGGTAGCTGGCATTACCCTCGCTAAGTCTTGCATGCCCCGAGACCCGGACTGTTCCCCGATAGGGGGCTTTCCACATGCGTACCAAGTCAATGTCGGGTTCATAGCGGCGAGGGTATGTATAACAGAAGGTGTCAATAACGGTATGGCAGTGCTGTTGCTCGTCAAGGATGTACCGATAGCCAGCGGGCTTGCCATATTCATTATAGATTGTGTCGAAAACCTCCACACTGTCGATTCTTGTGTCGCAGACTTCGTGTTCGACAGTATAGCATCCGTCATCAAAAATGGAAGGATTCACTTCGCCGGAGAAATCGAACACGTTGTCTTCACAGGTCCCCCCTATGTTGATAATGCTACCATCAGTGATGTCGTCGAAGTGGAGGTTGCTGCGGTTTAGATACACAGTACCGTTGTCAATGATGTCAGGAAGCCCGTCACTGTTCACATCGGTAAGGTAAATGGATGTGTTGCTGCGAGTGTCACTCCAACTGGCACCCGCTCCGCTGAATCCGTAAGCGGATGCCTCTACGCCCCAGGTATGTGTGCTGGTTGCCGTGCCTTGGAATTTATTGACCCCGTGAATCTCCTGAGGCTCACCGAATTTTTCTCCCCCTGGTATTTGCAGCCGGCACATGAGTTGTCCTGCGAGGTTTCGGTATAACTTGTCGGGATAGCCGTCACCGTCAATGTCAACGAGAGTCATAAATCCTGTTGACCATTCTTTGCTATACGAGTAGTGCCCTCCGACTGTAACGGTTTTGAGCCAAGGAACATAGTCACAACCGACGTTGAAAGCTCCTCCAACATCAAAACCAGTCGAGGCATTGCCCCCTATATTGCTATGTTCGTAGAGGGCGTTGCTGAACACGTTGACGATAGACCCACTGGTCCAACCTTGGTCGAAGAGCTGGGGGAGGGCGAAAATGCGATTATCTTCCAGTTCGTAGTAGTCAAATGAGTGGAAAATAGGACGGTAAACAAGTTCACTTTCTGTCTTGAACTCAAGGCCACACCGCGCGTATGGGTCAGCATCATGGATGGTGGGTTGGTAGGCGGAAGAGTCACTAAACTGATAAACCTGACGACGGGCACTGTCGTCGTACCCTTCGAATATCTTGCACAGCAGTGTCTTGCCAAACTCACCCTCCTTGTACCCGAAACAGTACTCACGGATGATGGTGTCGAGGAATCTGACCTCTATACGGTCAAGCAGATAGTTGTCGGTCTCCTCCATACCATAGCGGAACGAGGTGGTCTTGTCGCGCTTGTTGGCATAGGAAAAGTAGATTCTATATTTACCGTCGTCACCTTCACGCTCGTTGCCAGTGTATTTAATATATTCAATGCACAGTTGCTTGCCCGACGGCTGCCCCGGCACGACAACAATCTTGGTGTCGTATATGTAGGTGACCGTGTTTCCGTAGGTATCTACAGACTTCTCAAGCATCCATTTGGCTATGTTTTGGTTATGGTCGCGCAAAGTCGCCTCCTTGTGCTGCCCATAGAAGTGCCGTGTGCCGTCCTTGTCGGTGACCACCCAGTAATAGTTCTGGGGTGTGGTGCCGTGACGCTCTATACGACGGAACGCCCCTTCCACACGGGGATAGAAACGGGTCGTGCCACTCAGGTCACGGTTCTCGTAGGCACGGTGATAGACGGGTTTGGACAGGCGGAAGTTGCCCAGGGAGTCGGTGTAAGGCGTTACCAGCGTGGTGCCGTCGAGAAGATAGCCCTCTGTCTGTAACTGAATGTCATACAGGGGTACTCCCCAGCGCGTCTCCACACTGATCTCGCTAATGGGCAGCGACCAGCCCAGACCCAATATGCCGCTGCCGCCGGCACTGCTGTAGCTGACGGCCAACTGCGGCTGCATGCCGTGGCGGCCTGCGGGGATAACCAGCGGGTAGCTCAGCGTGGCTGTGCCCTGGTTGTTGGCCTCGGGCGGCGCTATCAGCGTGATGCCCTCCATCGGGTCGGCGGCCTTGAGGTCGCTGATGCTGGTGGGCGTGTAGGCGGTGACGTCGCTGCTCTCCGGCACCTTCAGCACTCCGTTGATATAGTCGGTGAAGTGGTTCGTGCGTGAATAGACTATCTGCTGCGTCCTGTCGACACTGTCGCGCTCCACACGCTGCCACATCCCTGTCCGCTCGTTGTAGAAGAAGGTGTATATGTCGTCGGCTGTGTATCCGTAGGGCAGCGCTGTGCTGTCGTACCGC